>VOFJ01001833.1_pt1 | contig 22308 bp, 23 predicted proteins | sample 5384081 | NCBI WGS metagenome assembly VOFJ01 (sample SAMN12384729, study PRJNA508395) | human gut metagenome | isolation source: healthy gut I | host: Homo sapiens | reverse complement strand
CTTGCGACGTAATTTTCGTTATCCCTTCTTAAGTTATATTTTATTCTATCGCTTCAATTTTTTACAATGCGAGGTAACACCCAGTGAACAAAAATGTAATTTGGCGCTGTGGTTGCCCTCTTGGTGCTGGCTGCTTCGTTGGCTGGCTGCGGCCTCACCGCAACCGGCGCTTCCGCTGACTCTACCCCGCTGCCGAAGCTGCCGGCAAAGTGAAGCCACTGCCCCCACCGCAGAGCCCCAGGCCGAAGCTGCTCTTGCCGGACGGCGTATACCGCCGAATTTGAAACCGACAGCGTATGGTGACGCCAACGAAGCCTCGCGATGGCAAGGGCAACCCTGACTGTCACCGATGGCAAATGACCGCCTGGCATCGAAAAGATCGTCAACCTGTACCTGGCACTGCCGAGGACGCCCCCAGCCACGAGAGCGACCGGCGCAGCCCACCACCGATACCGGTGACCTATTCCGACGGCAATCAGCGATGAAGTGTACGGCTATGATATTCCGCTGGACGCTGTGGATACCGACTTCCAGCTGGCCATTTTGGGCACCAAAAGGGCACCTGGTACGACCATGTGGGTCGTCAGCGTGCGCAATGCCGGAGCCTAAGACCGAAGATACCGCTGCCGAAACCGCCGCTGTGCCTGCTGATGGCAGCTACCTGCGCTTTCGTTACGCTGGAGGGCGGTTCCGGCCGCGCCACGGTGAAAGCCCTGCCGCCCTGACGGTTGCCGATGGAACCATGACCGCCGTGATTGTGTGGAGCAGCCCCTTAACTATGACTATATGCTGATTATTGATGTGGAGAAAGCGGCCTGCCCACCAACAATTCGAAGGCAAACTCCACCTTGAAACCCCCCGTTGCTGCGCTGGATACCGCCCTGCTTTCGCCGTTACTGCCGATACCGTTGCCATGAGCACCCCGCACGAGATCGGAGTTTGGCAATTCTGACCTTGACAGCGCCGCTGACCCCCGCAGAATAATGCAGGACGAAAACGTTTTGGGCTTTGTGCTTAATCTGCCGCAGCGCTTTTGTTGGGTTGGCCGGTTGCAGGTGCGGGCAGCGGCAGCACGGCTGCCCCCACCCTCCTGCTGTGGAAAGCAGCGCCCGCCGCAATACGCCAAACAGTTTACTGTGGATGAATGTACCGGCGGGTACGAGCTGATCGTACCATTGCGACAGCCAATATCTGGTGGTGCCGCAGGGCGCGGCTGTTCCGGCGATCTGCCCCAGGGCACCACCGTGCTGCAACAGCCCATTGAGAATATCTTCCACCTGCTTCACCTCCGCTAGGGGATCTTACTCATCAGCCTGGGCGCGCTGGACAGCATTGCACTTTCCGGCACCAAGGCGATGGCTGGTACCCGCCCGAAGCCGCCGCGATGCAGGGGCAGATTACTCAAGCGCAAAAAGTACAAGCGCCCCGGACTATGAAACCATTCTGGCTTCCGGCTGTGACTCGCCACTGAAAACATCATGATCTACCATACGCCGGAGGTCGTTGAGCAGCTGGAAAGTTCGGCATCCCCGTTTTGGTGGAGCGTTCCAGCTATGAAAACCGACCCTCTGGCCCGCATGGAATGGGTCAAGCTGGCCACGGCTTTCTGCTGGGCAAACAGCAGGAGGCGGAACAGCTGTTTGACACAGGTACAGCGCGTTGCCCCGCTGGAAAACCAGCAGCCCACCTGGCAAAACGGTATGTTTTTCTCCATCACTTCCAAAATGTAACTGTCACGGTGCGCAAAGGCAGCGACTATGGGCCCGTATTACATCGAGATGGCGGGCGGCAGCGTTATGTGTTTTAAGCTGGATTAACGGACAACGGCAACAATCTGGCCACCATCAATCTTTTCGCTGGAAGATTTTTACGCCGGTGCCAAGGACGCCGATGCTGCTCTCAACAGCACTCATTGAGGGCAGTTACTGCCAGCAACAGCCGGTGGAAAATGCCTGCTGCTGGCGCAGTTCTGCTACCGTGCAGAACGGCAATGTGTGGTGTACCGCGCAGAGCTTCCCAGTTCCAGCAAAGCATGGAGCTTCCGGATTTGATTCCTGGATATGAACTCGCGTGTTTACCGAGGGCACCCCTGCGATGAAAGTGAACTGTATTACTTTAACGCGTAGAATACCTTGTTGCGCGGTGCCATGCACACCAGCGCCTGACAATTACATATGGAAGCCCGCGGCGGTGCCGGTTGGGCCGTTTTGCGCCTCAACCTGCCCTTGGGGGCAGTGTGCACCCCTGCCGCGCGGCGTGGTGGTGCAGCTAAGCGGCCGCGGGTGCAGGATGAACTGGCCGCCAATATCCTATTGCGCCTGCCGCGCGCCGTTATGGTGGGTGCCGCCAGGCGGCGCTCGGTAGCGGGCTACCTGGTTGCAAACCTTTTTGCCAACCCCACAGGGGCCGTTTGTTGCGGGCATTTCCAGTGGGGCCAAGTTGGTGGTTGCGCTGACGATGGTGGTATTTTTTGAACCACGGCTCGCTGACCAATCCCTGCTCACTCCCTGGATTCTGGCCGCCTTTTGCTGGACCATGGCCGCCATGGCCTTTGTGCTCAGCGTGGTGCGCTGGGTACACCGCATGAGCATTCTGGTGATCTGCGGCGTAATGATCGGCTATATCTGCTCCGCCGTCACCGATATTGTAGTGGCCTTTTTGCACAGGATTCCAACATCGTCAACCTGCACACAACTGGTCCATGGGCAGCTTTTTCCGGCATGACCTGGGGCACGTAATGCTGCCGCTGCGCTGGTGGTGCTGCCCTGTTTGGCCGCGGCCTTTTGCTGGCCAAGCCGATGGCCGCCTACCAGATGGGGGAGCAGTATGCCCAAAGCGTGGGTGGCTGTGCGGCCGTTCTGCGTGGCGCTGGTGCTGCTTTTTCAGTTTGCTGGCCGCCTGTGCGTCACGGCGTTTGCAGGCCCATTTCCTTTGTGGGTATTGCGGTGCCGCACCTGGTCAAGCAGGCGTTGGGCAGCGCCAAGCCGCTGCATGTGCTGCCGGGCTGTGCGCTGGGTGGGGCGGCGTTCTGCCTGCTGTGTGATCTGATCGCCCGCAGCCTGTTTGCCCCCACCGAGCTTTCCATCAGCTCCGTCACAGCGGTATTTGGTGCGCCGGTAGTCATCTGGCTGTTGGTGCGCCGCCAAAGCGGGGAGGGCCGGGCATGAGCGAAGCATTTTACTGCCAAACGCAGGATCTTGCCATCGGGTACGGCAAAACGCCGCTATTACAAAACATTGGCATTGGCGTGCAGCGCGGGCAGATCTTAGCGTTGATTGGCCCCAACGGCGCGGGCAAATCCACCCTGCTCAAAACGCTGGCCGGGCAGCTGGCGGCGCAAAGCGGCGCTGTGCTGCTGCAGGGCCAAAACCTGACAACCTACACCCCCAATGCCCGCGCGCGCAAAATGGCCCTGATGCTGCCCCACACCCGCCACACGGAGCTGACCACCTGTTTTGATGTGGCCGCTGCCGGGCGCTACCCCTACACTGGGCGGCTGGGCATCCTGTCCGAGCAGGACAGGATGCAGGTGCGGGATGCTCTGCATCTGGTGCAGGCGGATGAGCTGGCCGACCGGGACTTTACCAAAATCAGTGATGGCCAGCGCCAGCGCGTTCTGCTGGCCCGCGCCGTCTGCCAGCAGCCGGAAATTATCCTGCTGGACGAACCGACCTCTTTTTTGGACATCAAAGGCAAAATTGAGCTGCTGACCATCCTGCGCCAGCTGGCACAGGAAAAACAGGTGGCCGTCATTGTCAGCCTGCACGAGCTGGAGCTGGCGCAAAAAATTGCGGATACCGTGGTGTGCGTATCGCCGCAGGGCGTTTCCGGCGTGATGACACCGAAAGACGCGTTTGCCGCAGAGAACATCCGCACGCTGTACCGCCTGACCAAAGAGCAGTATGAAGCACTGTACGGCCCCCAGCCGGAGCGTGAACCCGAACGGAGACCCGCCAAACAGGAGCCGCCCAGGTTTGAACATTACATCCGCAGCGGGCAAAAGCTGCTGCGCTGCGGCTACACCACCGGCACCTGCGCCGCCCTTGGCGCTGCCGGGGCCGCCCGCCTGCTGCTGACCGGTAAAGCGCCGGAATCCGTCGGCCTGCGCACCCCAAAAGGCATTGTGGTGGAAGTTGCGCCCATCTACTGCCGCAAAACAGCCGCCGGCGCCCAGTGCGCCATCCGCAAGGACGGCGGGGACGATGTGGACGTTACCACCGGCCTGCCGGTCATAGCCGACATCACCCTGCTGCCGGATGCCCCCGGCCAGGTCACGATTGACGGCGGCCCCGGTGTGGGCCGTGTGACGAAGCCCGGCCTGGACCAGCCGGTGGGGCAGGCGGCCATCAACCATGTGCCGCGCCGGATGATCACCGATGCCCTGCACGCGGAGGCCGAAGCAGCCGGGTATGACGGCGGCTTTGACGTAATGATCTCGATCGAGGGGGGCGAGGAAGCCGCCAAACGCACCTTTAACCCCCACATCGGGGTGGAAGGCGGGCTTTCCGTCCTGGGCACCAGCGGCATTGTGGAGCCCATGAGCCAGCAGGCCATCCTGGATACCGTGCAGCTGGAGATCCACCAGGCCGCCCTGCGGGAGCAAAGCCCCAAGCGGCTGATCCTGGCCCCCGGCAACTATGGGCTGGACTACCTGGCCCAGAACCTGCCGGAATACAGCAGCATCCCGGTGGTCAAGTGCTCCAACTTTATGGGGGATGCGCTGGATATGGCCGCTGCGGAGCAGTTTGCAGAGGTATTGCTGGTGGGGCACATCGGCAAGCTGGTCAAGCTGGCGGGCGGCATTATGAACACCCATTCCCGCATGGCGGATTGCCGCACCGAACTGTTCTGCACCCATGCGGCGCTCTGCGGGGCCAGCCAGGCCACCTGCCGCGCCCTGATGGACGCCGCCACAACGGACGCCTGCCTGGACATTCTGGATGCCGAAAACCTGCGGGAGCCGGTGCTCGAAAGCCTATTGCAGGCCATCCAGCTGCATCTGGACCGCCGCGTGGCGGGGGGCGTTCCGGGTGGGGGCTGTACTGTTTTCCAACCAGGCCGGGCCGCTGGGCCAGACTGAGACCGCTGCCCAGCTGCTGCAAAGCTGGCAGAAAGGAGCAATGAGGTATGGTACATTTTGTGGGCGCAGGCCCCGGCGCACCGGATCTGATCACCCGGCGCGGTGCGGCGCTGCTGCAAACGGCGGACTGCATTATTTATGCGGGCAGCCTGGTCAACCCGGCGTTGCTGGGGCTGGCCAAAGCCGGCTGCGCCATTTATAACAGTGCTGAAATGACATTGGAACAGGTGCTTGCCGTGATGCGCCAAATGGAAGCCGAACACAAAACCACTGTGCGGCTGCACACCGGGGACCCCTGTTTGTACGGGGCCATCCGGGAGCAGATGGACGCGCTGGACGCCGACGGCATTGCTTACGATGATACGCCCGGTGTTTCCAGCTTTTGCGGTGCCGCCGCCGCGCTGAACGCCGAGTACACGCTGCCCGCCGTCAGCCAGACGGTCATCATTACCCGCATGGAGGGCCGCACCCCCGTGCCGGAAAAGGAAAAGCTCGCCAGCCTGGCCAGCCACGGCGCAACCATGGTGATTTTTCTCTCCATCGGCTTAATTGATAAAGTGCAGGAAGCACTGCTGCAGGGGGCATACACCGCAAGCACCCCCGCCGCCGTGGTGTACAAGGCCACCTGGCCGGAGCAGAAAACCGTGCGCTGCACCGTTGGCACCCTGGCCCAAAGCACCAAGCAGGCGGGCATTACCAAAACGGCCTTGATCGTGGTGGGGGATTTCCTTGGCCGCTGCTATGCCCGCAGCAAACTGTACGACCCCGCCTTTACCACCGAATACCGCGAGGGGACCAAACCGTGAACTGTGCGTATCTTGCCTTTACGGCCAAGGGGCTGGCGCTGGCGCAGCAGCTGGCCCAAACCTGCCCCGGCTCCGTCAGCCGCTGCGGGCTGGGCGGGGTGACGCTGGCTGGGTGGACCGCCCAGCAGTTTGCCGCGGCGGATGCCCTGGTGTTTGTGGGGGCGGCGGGCATTGCGGTGCGGGCCATTGCGCCCCACTGCCAAAGCAAGGCCACCGACCCCGCCGTTGTGGTGCTGGATGAATGTGGCCGCTTTGCGGTGCCGCTGCTCTCCGGCCATCTGGGCGGCGCAAATGACCTGGCCCGCCGGCTGGCTGCCGCCTGTGGTGCGGTGCCGGTGATCACCACGGCGACCGATGCCAACGGCCTGTTTGCCGTGGATGAGTGGGCCAAAAAGCAAAACTGCGCTGTGTGGGAAACCCCGCGCATTAAGTTGGTCAGCGGGGCACTGCTGGCCGGCAAAACGGTGCGGTATGCTTCCCCCTGGGTCATTGCGGGCACCCTGCCCGCCGGTGTGGCGGAAGCCGAAGAACCGTCTGGCGCTGATTTTGCCCTGACAATGACCCCGCAGGGGAACGCTTTGCATCTGATCCCCCGCATTGGCGTGCTGGGCGTTGGCTGCAAGCGCGGTACCACCGCCGCCCAGCTGGAAGCCGCGTTTGCAGCGTTCTGCGCCGATACAAATTTGGCCCCGGTCGGAATTACCGCCGCCGCCAGCATTGATCTGAAACAGAACGAACCCGGCCTGCTGGAGTTCTGCCGCAGCCACGGCTGGCTGGTCAGCTTTTATTCCGCCGCCCAGCTGCGCGCTGTGCCCGGAACTTTCAGCGCCTCCCGCTTTGTGCAGGGAGTGACGGGTGTGGATAACGTCTGCGAGCGCGCCGCCGTGCTGGCTTCCGGCGGCACGCTGCTGCTGCCCAAATATGCGCATACCGGCGTGACCTTTGCCGCTGCCGTGCGCCCCTTTGCCCCGGATTGGAGATGGAAAACCGATGAAGCGTAACCTTGTATCCGTTGTGGGCCTTGGCCCTGGTGATGCCCAGTTTTTGACCGCGCAGGCCCGCCATGCGCTGCAAGAGGCTGATGTGCTGTGCGGTTACACCGTTTACATCGACCTTGTGCGCCCCCTGTACCCGGAAAAAGAAACCTATGCCACCGGTATGACCAGAGAAATTGACCGCTGCCGCTGGGCGCTGCAAACGGCCCAGACCGGCAAAACGGTGGCGCTTGTCTGCTCCGGCGACGCCGGGGTGTACGGCATGGCCAGCCCGCTGCTGGAGCTGGCGGCGGAATACCCCGATGTGGAAGTGGAGGTCGTTCCCGGCCTGACCGCCGCATTAAGCGGTGCCGCCGTGCTGGGCGCACCGCTGGCCCATGATTTCTGCGTGATCTCCCTTTCGGACCGGCTGACTCCGTGGGAGATGATCGAAAAGCGGCTGGCCTGCGCCGCCATGGGGGATTTCTGCGTGGCGCTGTACAATCCCTCCTCCAAAGGGCGGCCGGATTACCTGCAAAAGGCGGTTCGCATCCTGTTGCAAAACGGCAAGGGGGCGGGTACCCTTGCGGTGTGATACGCAGCATTGGCCGCACCGGCCAGCAGAGCAGCCAGATGACACTGGCCGAGCTGGAACACACCACCGTGGATATGTTCACCACGGTGTTCATCGGCAACAGCGCCACCCACCAGGTCAGCGGGTGGATGGTAACGCCGCGGGGGTACCACGGGGTATGAGGATCGTTGTGTTCAGCGGCACTACCGAAGGGCGGGATTTCTCCCGCGCCGCTGCCGCGTTGGGCATTGCCGTTACCGTCAGCGTGGCAACCGACCTGGGGGCCGAGGAACAGGGCCAGGCCCCCGGCATTACCGTACATTCCGGCCGCCTGCTGCCCGGCGCCATGGCGGCAGCTTTTGCAGGGCGCAGCCCTTTGTGTGGATGCCACCCACCCTTACGCGGTGGAAGCCACCAAAAACATCCGCGCGCCGCCGCCAACGCAGCCGGGGTAGAGTACCACCGCCTGCTGCGCGCCGCCAGCACCTTGCCCGCGGGCAGTGTGGTGCTGGGCAGTGCCGCCCAGGCCGCGCAGTATTTAACCGCAACGCAGGGCAATGTTCTGCTCACCACCGGCGCCAAGGAGCTTGCGGCCTTTGCCGGGCTGGATGCCGCCCGCCTGTACCCGCGGGTGCTGCCCACCGTGGCGGGCATTACGGCGTGCGAGGGCGCGGGCATCCCGCACCGCAATATCATTGCCATGCAGGGGCCCTTTACGCTGGAACTGAACCTTGCACTGATGCAGCAGTTCCACATCCGTTACCTTGTCACCAAGGACGGCGGCAGCGCGGGCGGCTTTGCCGAAAAAGCCCAGGCTGCCGCCCAAAGCGGGGGCTGCGCTGGTTGTACTGCGCCGCCCGGAGGAATGCGGCGAGACCGCCGAAGAAATTTTGCAACGATGCAGGAGCTGTTATGAAGATTACATTGGTTGGCATGGGCAGCGGGCTGCCCGGCAGTTTGACTGCCCAGGGTTTGCAGGCCCTGCAAACGGCAGGGCTGATTCTGGGGGCAAAGCGGCTGCTGCAAAACCTGCCGGATGGCTGTACCCCCAACCGTAAGCCAATTTACCTGCCGGATGAAGTGCTGGCCTGCCTGCAAGCGGAGCCTTGCCAGACCGCCGCGCTGGTTTACAGCGGGGATACCGGCTTTTTATTCCGGTGCTGCGGCGCTGGTGCCCAAGCTGCGGGCACAGGGGGCGGAAGTAACGGTGCTGCCGGGGATTTCCAGCGTACAGCTGTTGGCCGCGGCGCTGGGCAGGCCGTGGCAGAACTGGCACCTTGTCAGCGCCCACGGATGTACCTGCGCCCCTGCGGCAGAGTGCCGGAGCGACCGCCCGACCTTTTTTTGACGGGCGGGCGCAATACCAGCCCCGCCGCGCTGTGTGAGATTCTAGCCGCCGCAGGCTTTGGCGCGGTGCAGGCTACGGTTGGTGAGAACCTTGGCACCCTGCAGCAAAAGGTCATCACCGATACGGTGCAAACGCTGGCGGGCGGCAGCTTTGCGCCGCTCAGCGTGCTGCTGGTGGAGCCCTGCCCCAAACCGCAGCCCCGCGTGCCCGGCCTGCCGGATGAAGCCTTCATCCGCGGCAAAACGCCGATGACCAAGCAGGAGGTGCGCGCCGCCGCGCTGGCCAAGCTGGCCGTTGCCCCCACGGATACCCTGTGGGATGTCGGTGCCGGAACGGGCAGCGTGAGCGTGGAAATGGCGCTGGCCGCCCCCATGGGTCAGGTGTACGCGGTGGAATGTGATGCCGATGCCTGCGCGCTGGTTCGCCAGAACCAGGCCAAATTTGCCGCCAGTAACCTGACGCTGATCGCGGGCAAAGCCCCTGAAGCGCTGCAAAATCTGCCCGCACCGGATGCTGTTTTCATCGGCGGCAGCAAGGGCAATATGCAGGCCATTGTGGATGCCGCCCTGGCCGCCAACCCGCAGACCCGGCTTTGTATCGCCGCCATTGCGCTGGAAACCTTGCAGCAGAGTATTGCCGCCCTGGCCGCCCACGGGCTGGCCGCACAGGTGACCCAGATTGCCGTCAGCCGCAGCAAAGCGGCGGGCAGCCTGCACCTGCTGATGGCCAACAACCCGGTTTTTTGATCGTGAGGGAATAAGATGCTGCAGCTGCTTTTGGCCGCGCCCAGTTCCGGCAGCGGAAAAACCACCGCCGCCTGCGCCCTGCTTTCCGCCCTGAAAGCCCGCGGGCTGGAGCCCTGCGCGTTCAAGTGCGGGCCGGATTACATTGACCCCATGTTTCACCGCGCCGTGCTGGGGGTGCCCAGCCACAATCTGGACCTGTTTTTCTCCACCCCGCAGACCGTGCGGCGGCTGTACACCAGCGGCGCGGCGGGCCATGGCAGCGCGGTGTGTGAGGGTGCCATGGGCTATTATGACGGCCTTGGCGGCGTGAGCGCTGCCGCCAGCGCCTGGCACACCGCCGATGTGCTGGACTTGCCGGTGCTGCTGGTGGTGCGCCCCAAGGGGGCCAGTTTAACGCTGGCCGCCCAGCTGCAAGGCTTAAAAGCGTTTCGCACGCCGCACCACATTGCGGGCGTTCTGCTGAACGACTGCACCGAGATGCTGTACAAGCTGCTGGCCCCCATGCTGGAACGGGAAACCGGCCTGCCGGTGGTGGGCTTTCTGCCCCCCATGCCGGATGCCGCCATCGAAAGCCGCCACCTGGGGCTGAAAACCGCGGGCGAAATTGCTGATTTGCAGCAAAAAATTCAGATTTTGACCGCCGCCGCGCAAAAAAATATCGACTGGCCGCGGCTGCTGGCCCTGTTTGACCGCCCGGCCCCAATGGCCCCTGCGGTTCAGGCCGCAGCCCCCACCGTGCGCATTGCCGTGGCACAGGATGAAGCGTTCTGCTTTACCTATGCCGAAACGCTGGAAAGCCTGCAGGCCGCAGGCGCAGAGCTTTGCTATTTCAGCCCGCTGCGGGATGCCGCGCTGCCGCAACATATCGGCGGGCTGTACCTGCCGGGCGGCTACCCGGAACTGTATGCTGCCCAGCTGGCAGCCAACACCGCCATGCGCAGCGCCGTAAAAACCGCCGTGGAAAGCGGCCTGCCCACCGTGGCCGAGTGCGGCGGCTTTTTGTACCTGGGCCAAACGCTGGAAGATGACGCCGGAACCGCCCACCCCATGGCGGGTGTGCTGCCGGGGCAGGGGTTCCGCGTGGGGCGGCTGGTGCGCTTTGGCTATGCCGCGCTCACCCCGCAGGCGGACAGCATGCTCTTCCGCGCAGGGGAGCCGGTGCCTGTGCATGAGTTCCACCATTGGGATTCCACCTGCAATGGCACCGCTTTTGCCGCCCAAAAAGCCAATGGCCGCCATTGGGACTGCGGCTTTGCCAACGGGCATCTGTATGCGGGGTTCCCGCATCTATACTGGGCGGGCACCCCGCTGCCGCAGCGCTTTGTAACGGCTGCGGCGCAGTATGCCCAAACAAAAACAGGGAGAACGGTATGACGGAACCTGAACTGAACACACGGCTGCAAACCATCACCCCGCCCGATGAAGCTGCCCGCGCCGCGGCGCACGCCCACTGGGCCGCGCTGGCCAAACCGCTGGGCGGGCTGGGCAGCCTGGAAACCATGCTGGAGGACGCCGCCGCCCTGACCGGCACCCCGGAGCTGGATTTTGCCCGCCGCGCCGTGCTGGTGCTGTGCGCCGATAACGGCGTGGTGGCCCAGGGTGTCAGCCAGACAGACGCCAGCGTGACCCGCGCGGTGCTGGAAAACCTTGCCGCGCGGCGCACCAGCGTGTGCCAGATGGCAGCTGCCGCCCACTGCGCCGTTGTGCCGGTGGATATGGGCATTGCCGGTGCCCCGGTGCCCGGCGCGCAGGACTGCCGCATTGCCCCCGGCACCAAAGATTTTACCTGCGGCCCGGCCATGACCCGCGCCCAGGCCGTGCAGGCCATCGGCTGCGGCATTGCGCTGGTGCGCGAACAAAAGCAGCAGGGAGTTCAACTGTTAGCAACGGGGGAGATGGGCATTGGCAACACCACAACCTCCAGCGCCGTGGCAAGCGTGTTGCTGGGTGCCCCCGTGCAGAGCATGACCGGACGCGGGGCCGGGCTTTCGGATGCAGGGCTTGCCCGCAAGATTGATGCGATCCGGCGCGGCATTGCCCACAACCAGCCCAATCCCGCTGACCCGCTGGATGTGCTGGCCAAGCTGGGCGGGTTTGATATTGCCGGGCTGTGCGGCGTGTTTTTGGGCGGCGCGCTGGAGGGTGTGCCCATTTTGATGGATGGCTTTATCAGCAGCGTGGCGGCTCTGTGCGCGGTGCGGCTCTGCCCCGCAGCAGCCAAGGCGGTGTTTGCCAGCCATGTTTCGGCGGAGCCTGCCGCCCATATGGTGCTGGATGCTTTGGGCAAAGCGCCGCTCATCACCGCCAACCTGCATCTGGGCGAGGGCACCGGCGCGGTGGCTTCCATCCCGCTGTGGGATATGGCTCTGGCCGTCTACCGCGGCTGCTATTCCTTTGCGGAGGGCGGCATTGCGCCGTATACCCCACAATGCTGACGCTGGTTATCGGCGGCGCAGCTAGCGGCAAAAGCGCCTATGCGGAGCACCTTGCCGTGCAGAGCGGCGGCCCGCGCTATTACCTTGCCACCATGCAGGTGTGGGACGCCGAGTGCGCCGCGCGGGTGGCCAAACACCGCGCCATGCGGGCGCAAAAACAGTTTGCTACCGTGGAATGTCCCCAAAACCTGCATCTTGTCCGCCTGCCGCAGCAGGGCACCGCCCTGCTGGAAGATTTGGGCAACCTGGCCGCCAATGAGCTGTACCGTCCCGACGGCAGCTGCCTGCCGCCCAAGCAGGCGGCGGAAAAAATGCTGGCGGGGATCGAGGCAATCGCCGCACAATGCAACCATTTTATCATCGTCAGCAACGAGGTATTCAGCGGCGGGGCGGACTATGCCGGGGAGACAGACCTCTATCTGCAGGCCCTTGCCATGGTCAACAATGCCGTTGCCGCCAAAGCCAACGCCGTCTGCCGCGTGGTGTGCGGCCTGCCGGTGTACTACAAAGGAGGGGAACGCCCATGACAGTTTTGCAGACGATCGCCGTGGCATTTGCCATGTTCTCGGCTGTGCCGGTGCCGCAGTTTGACTGGAACGAGAAAAACATGCGGTATTCGCTCTGTGCCTTCCCGCTGGTGGGGGTGCTGTGCGGCGCACTGTGGTGCGTGTGCGCCAGCCTGCCGCTGCCCGCCATGGTGCGCGCGGCGGGCTTTTGCCTGATTCCTGTCTGGGTCACGGGCGGCATCCATCTGGATGGTTACGCCGATACCTGCGATGCCCTTTGCAGCTATGGCGATACCCAGAAAAAGCTCGATATTCTCAAGGACCCGCACTGCGGCGCGTTCGCCGTGATCCGGCTGTGCAGCTACTTTGTGGCCTACTTTGCGCTGTGCTGCTGCGTGCAGTTTACCTCGCAGGTGGGGGCTGTCTGGCTGCTGGCGCTGGTGCTGGAGCGTGCCTGCTCTGGTTACGCAGTGGCGGCCTTTCCTCTGGCCAAAAATACCGGCCTTGCGCACACATTTGCCACGGCGGCGGACCGCACCACGGTGCGCCGGGTGTTGGGATGCCTTAGCATTGTGCTGGCAGTGGCACTTTTTGGCCCTGGGCGGTGGCGTGCTGGTGCTTGTGGCGGGGGTTGCCCTGTGGCGCTACCACCGTGTGGCGGTCAAGCAGTTTGGCGGTATTACCGGGGACCTGGCCGGGTGGTTTTTGCAAAAAGCGGAACTGTATATGCTGGCGGCCCTTGTGTTTTGCCAGTGGAAGGGGTTTGTAACATGCTGTTTATTACCGGCCCGCTGTACAGCGGCAAGCGTACCTTTGCCAAACCCTTTGGCGGGCGGCAGATTTACGAGGTGCAGACCCTTGCCGCCAATGCCGAAAGCCTGCCCGACCTTGCGGACGAGCTTGCCCAATATGACGTAGTAACCGCCACCGAGGTTGGCGGCGGCGTGGTGCCCATTGACCCCGCCCAGCGCGCCGCGCGGGAAGCTGCCGGCCGCCTTGCCTGCCTGCTGGCTGAGCGGGCCGACTGTGTGGTGCAGATGTTCTGCGGCCTGCCCACCGTGCTGAAAGGGGAGCTGCCGCCATGCTGATCTACCTGCTGCGCCACGGCTTAACGCAGGAAAACCTGGAAAAGCGTTACCAGGGCAGGCGAGATGTACCGCTGTGCCCGCAGGGCCATGCCCAGCTGCACCGGGCGGATTTTGCCCCCAAAACGGTCATGATTACTTCCTTGCAGCGCACCCGGCAGACGGCGGAAGTGCTTTTCCCCGATGCGGAGCTGGTTGTGGCAGACGGGCTGAAAGAGATGGACTTTGGCGTGTTTGAGGGCCGCAATTACCGGGAGATGGAGCACGACCCCCAGTACCGCGCCTGGGTGGAAACCGGCTGCGAAGGCCGCTGCCCGGGCGGGGAAAACAAGGCGGAATTCTGCCAGCGTGTCTGCACAGCATTTGCCGCGCTGGTGGATGCCGCTTTGGCGGCAGGGGAACCGCAGCTGGTGATCGTTGCCCACGGCGGCACCCAGATGGCGGCACTGGAACGGTTCGCCGTGCCCCATAAAAACTATTATTCCTGGTGTGCTCCCGCGGCGGGCGGCTTTGTGCTGGATGCCGCCGATTGGGTACACCAGAAAAACCTGCGCGTGGTCAAAACCGTGCAGTATACAAAGGAGTTACCATGCTGATTTGCTGGGCCGTTTTGGGCGGCTTTGTGCTGGATGCCATTTTTGGCGACCCGGCTTGGCTGCCGCATCCCGTTGTGCTGATGGGCAAAGCCATCACCGCGCTGGAAAAACGCCTGCGCGCACAATTTCCTCAAACGCCGCAGGGGGAACTTTGCGGCGGGGCGGTGCTGGCTGCCGTTTTGCCGGTGGGCACGTTCCTCATCACAGCGCTGGTGTGCAGGCTGGCGGCGGCGCTGCACCCGCTGGCGGGGCTTGCCGTGCAGATGTTCTGGTGCGCCCAGGCATTGGCCGCTAAGGGTCTTGCGCAGGAAAGCCGCAATGTGTACAAAGAGCTGCAAAAGCAGGACCTGCCCGCCGCCCGCAAGGCCGTGGCCCGCATTGTGGGGCGCGATACCCAAAACCTGACGGCGGAGGGCGTGACAAAAGCCGCTGTGGAAACCGTGGCCGAAAACGCCAGCGATGGCGTGATTGCCCCGCTATTGTACATGCTGCTGGGCGGCGCGCCGCTGGCGCTGACCTATAAGGCCATCAACACGATGGACAGCATGCTGGGCTACAAAAACCAGAAATACCTGTATTTTGGCCGTGCCGCCGCCAGATTGGACGATGCCGCCAACTATTTGCCCAGCCGCCTGGCCGGGCTGCTGTGGGTGGCCGCTGCCGCCCTGACCGGCAGCAGTGCCCGCGGCGCGTGGAAGATCTGGCGGCGGGACCGCCGCAACCATGCCAGCCCCAACAGCGCCCAGACCGAAAGTGCCTGCGCCGGTGCTGGGCGTGCAGCTGGCAGGCCCCGCCTACTATTTTGGCGAGTATTATGATAAACCCACCATTGGGGATGCGCTGCGCCCCGTGGAACCAAAGGACATTTTGCGGGCCGACCGCATGATGTATGCCGAAAGCCTGCTGGCTTTGGTGTTGGGCATTGCCCTGCGCCTGCTGGTGCTGGCGATGTAACAACGAAAAGGGGAGAACGGAATGGAACTGGTACATGGCGGTGATTGGGCGGGCTACCGCGCCCGCTTTGGGCATGATGCGCTGGATTTTTCGGCCAATGTCAGCCCGCTTGGCCTGCCCCAGGGCGTGGCGGATGCCATCGTTGCGGCACTGCCCACTGCGGACCGCTATCCGGACCCCCTTTGCCGGGAGCTGCGCACGGCACTCAGCCGGGCGGAACAGCTGCCGGAACCGTGGATCTTGTGCGGCAACGGGGCGGCAGATCTGATCTACCGGCTGGTGTGGGCGCTCAAGCCCCGCCGCGCCCTGCTGCTCGCCCCCACCTTTGCCGAGTATGCCGCTGCACTGGAAAGCGTTGGCTGCGAAGTAAAGCGGGAAACCCTGCATGAGGCCGATGATTTTGCCGTAACCGAAGCCTTTGTGCAGGCAGTGAACCAGAGCATTGACCTGGTGTTTTTGTGCCAGCCCAACAACCCCACCGGGCAAATTACCCCGCCGGAGCTGGTGCAGCGCCTGGTGCGCCGCTGTGCGGACTGCGGGGCCGTGCTGGTGGTGGATGAGTGCTTTCTGGACTTTTTGCAGCAGCGGGATGCCCTGACGGCCAAACCGCTTTTGCAAACCGCGCCCAACCTTGTTATTCTGAAAGCGTTCACCAAATTGTACGCCATGGCCGGGGTGCGGCTGGGGTATGCCTTGTGTTCCAACACCGCACTGCTGGCCAAAATGCAGGCCGCGGGCCAGCCGTGGGGGGTATCCAGCCTGGCGCAGGCTGCGGGCACTGCCGCTTTGCGGGAAACCGCCTATGCCGATGCCGTCCGCGCCCTGATTGCCGACCAGCGCCCCAAACTGGCGGCCGGGCTGCGGGCACTGGGGTTGCAGGTGATCGAGGGCAGCGCCAACTACCTGTTGTTCCGTGCGCCGGAAACGCTGAGCGCGGCGCTGCAGCAGCGGGGCGTCTGCCTGCGCAGCTGCGGCAATTACCCGGGGCTGAGCGCCAGCTGGTACCGCACCGCCGTGCGCACCGCGCCGGAAAACGAACAGCTGCTGCAGACCATGCGGGAGGTACTAAAATGAGCAAAGCAACATGTATTATGGTGCAGGGCACCATGAGCGGCGCGGGCAAAAGCCTGCTGTGCGCGGCGCTCTGCCGCATTTTTGCCCAGGATGGCTGGCGGGTGGCCCCGTTCAAAAGCCAGAATATGGCGCTGAACAGCTTTGTGACCCGTGACGGGCTGGAAATGGGCCGCGCCCAGGTGGTGCAGGCCCAGGCAGCCGGGGTGGAACCGGATGTGCGGATGAACCCCATTCTGCTCAAGCCCAGCAGCGATATTGGCAGCCAGGTGATCGTCAACGGGGAAGTGCGTGGCCAGATGCCGGCGGCGGAGTATTTCCGCCGCAAAAAACAGCTCATCCCCGATATTCTGGCGGCTTACAACAGCCTGGCGGAAGACTTTGATATTATCGTCATCGAGGGCGCGGGCAGCCCGGCAGAGATCAACCTGAAAGCCGATGACATCGTGAACATGGGGCTGGCCAAGCTGGTGGATGCCCCTGTGCTGCTGGTGGGTGATATTGACCGCGGCGGCGTGTTTGCCCAGCTGTTTGGCACGGTGGAACTGCTGGAGCCGGACGAACGGGCACGTATCAAAGGGCTTATCATCAACAAGTTCCGCGGCGATGTTGGGATTCTGCGCCCCGGCCTTGCCATGCTGGAAGAGAAAACCCACCTGCCGGTGTTTGGCGTTGTGCCGTACTTAAAGGCGGATATTGAGGACGAGGATTCGCTTTCCGACCGGCTGCAGGTCAAAAATGCCGTCAAGCCGCTGGATGCTGCCATTGTGCGGCTGCCGCATATTTCCAACTTTACGGATTTTATGCCGCTGGAGCAGCACCCGCTGCTTGGCGTGCGCTATGTGCAGACCACCCGCGAGCTTGGCGCGCCGGACTGCGTGATCCTGCCCGGTACAAAAAATACCGTGGACGACCTGCTGTGGCTGCGCCAGTGCGGGCTGGAAGCAGCCATCAGCAAGCTGGCCCAGCGCGGCACGCCGGTGCTGGGGGTGTGCGGCGGCTACCAGATGCTGGGCCAGACCCTGGCCGACCCGGAAGGCACCGAGAGCGGCCGCCCGCAGACCCTGCGCGGCCTTGGCCTGCTGCCCACCCAAACCACCTTTGCCGCCGAAAAGCGCCGCACCCAAAGCCAGGCGACCGTGACGGCGGAGCCCTTTGCCGGGGCGCACCTGACCGGGTACGAGATTCACACCGGGCGCACCACTGTGCAGGGCGCGCCGTTCTGCACCCTGGCGGACGGCACGCCCCCGAAGGCTGCGTGCAGGGCCAGGTGTTTGGCACCTACCTGCACGGCCTGTTTGACAGCGGCGAGCTGACCGAGCAGTTTGCCGCCTATCTTTGCCGCCGCAAGGGGATTGATCCCGCCGCGGCAGCACCGATTTCCATGCAGGAATACCGTACCCAGCAGCTGGATCTGCTGGCCGATGGGGTACGCCATAACCTGGATCTGGCCGCCGTGTATGCGGCTATGGGCCTTGCACAGCCCGCCGAAAGGGGAAATGACCAATGATGCCGCAGCACCACCTGCCTGCCGATATTGAACGCACCAGCATGAAAATTATCACGGGTGAACTGGCCCAGCGCGGGCTGGACATCCCGCCGGAAAACGCCCCTGTAGTCAAGCGGGTCATCCACACCACCGCGGATTTTGACTATGCGCAGACCCTGCACTTTACCCCCGGCGCGGTAGCCGCCGGTATTGCTGCTATGCACGCCGGGGCAACGATCATCACCGATACCAACATGGCCCTGGCAGGCATCACCAAGCCGGGCCTGGCCAAGCTGGGCGGGCAGGCACTCTGCTTTATGGCGGACCCCGCTGTGGCTGCAGCGGCCAAACAGGCGGGCACCACCCGCGCCGTAGCCGCCATGCACAAGGCTGCGGCCGAATACCCCCGCGCGGTGCTGGCCGTGGGCAACGCCCCCACCGCCCTGCTGACGATTGCCGAGAAAATTGAAAACGGCCTGCGCCCGGCGCTGGTTATCGGTGTGCCGGTGGGCTTTGTGAACGTGGTGGAAAGCAAGGAGCGCCTGTTTGCCGTGTGCGAAAGCCACGGCGTGCCCGCCATTGTTGCCATGGGCCGCAAGGGCGGCAGCAACGTGGCGGCGGCCATCTGCAACGCGCTGATCTATTCCGCCGCCGAAATGCTGGATCCCACCGCCCGCGGATGGAAATAAGCAGGAGAATATTGCCACAGCCCGGTACCGCACTTTTTGGAGCAAAGCGGATACCGGGCTATTGTTATCTCACGGCGGCGGCATTATGATGGCAGTATCAACGATACAATCAAAATAAATGGGAACGCTCTTCTTACCGCGTGAAAAAGGGCACCAAAAGCAACAGCCACAGCGGGCTTGCCCGTTGTGGCTGTTGTATTGCTTCTGCGTTTTGATTATGATAGGGAAAAAATGAAGCAAACCGTATGCTTATAAAGCGAACGCCATTGCATCTCCTGGCGCAAGCCCCCCGTCACTCACTTTTCCACCGCCATTGCGATCTGCTCGCGGGTGATGGGCAGCTCATAGAAGCGTTTGTGGGTGGCGTGGTAGATGGCATCGGCCACGGCGGGCAGCGGGGTGTTGATGACGACCTCACCGATGGACTTTGCGCCAAACGGGCCGGTGCCCTCGTAGCTGTTCTCAAATACGACATGGATATGCCCGATGTCGTTGCGCGCCGGGATCTTGTACTGCATCAGCGAGTTTTCCTGCGGCATGCCGCGGTCATCGTAGGTGACATTCTCGGTCAGCGCCATACCGATGCCCTGCAGGATGCCGCCCTCGGCCTGCACCCGCGCAAGGTTCGGGTTGACCGGTGTGCCGCAGTCAACGGCCGCCTCATAGCGGATGACCTGTGCCTCGCCGGTTTCCAGATCGACCTCGACCTCGGCCGCGCCCACCATGAACGGCGGGGGCGAGATTTCCGAGCTGTGGGTCACAACTGCCTCCAGCGCCGTATTGCTGCCGCACTGGGAGGCTGCGGCGATCTGCGCCAGCGTGGCGCGCTGCGTGCCGTCCTCGCTTGTCACGGCATCGCCCGTAAAGACGACCGCACGCTCATCAAGGCCCAGCAGCCCCGCGCCGACCTGACAGATCTTCTGCTTGAGCTGCTCGGCGCACTGCTCAACCGCCTTGCCGGTGACATAGGTCGTGCTGGATGCGTAGGAGCCGGAATCGTAGGGCGAGGAATCGGTGTCCGCGCCGAGGACCGTCACATTGTCGAGCGGGCACTCCAGCACCTCGGCGGCAATCTGCGCCAGAATCGTATCGCAGCCGGTGCCCATGTCGGCTGCACCGATTGAGAGGGTGTAGAACCCATCATCGTTGATCTTCAGGCTGGCGCTGCCCACATCCACACTCGTAATGCCGGAGCCCTGCATCGCCATGCCCATGCCCACGGCGCGCACCTTGCCGTTACCCATGTCGCGCACGGGGTATTTTTCGTCCCAGCCGATGTTGTCATGCACGGCCTGCAGGCAGCGGTCCAGCGCGCAGCTGGTGTTGACCTGCCCGTAGTAGGCGGGCATCACATCGCCCTCATGGACGATGTTGCGCTGGCGGATCACAAACGGGTCGATGCCCAGCTTGTCGGCCAGCTCATTGACGGCGGACTCCACCGCAAACAGGCCCTGGGTCGCACCGTAGCCGCGGTAAGCGCCCGAGGACATGTGGTTCGTGTAGACGACATCGCTGACAAAGCGGAATGCCTCGGCCTTGCCGTAGAGCGGGATGGATTTGTGGCCGGACAGGCCCACCGTTGTAGGCCCATGCTCGCCGTAAGCACCGGTGTTGGACAGGGTGTAGAGGTCGATGCCCCTGACGATGCCGTCCTTTGTCGCACCAAGGCGGACATGCAGCTCCATCTCATGGCGCGGGGTGGAGGCGATCTGGCTCTCATACCGGCTGAAGATGATCTTGCTGGGCTTTTTGGTTTTCCATGTCACAAAGGCGGGGTAGACCTCGCAGACCGAGGTCTGCTTGGCGCCGAAGCCGCCGCCGATGCGGGGCTTGGCCACCCGGATCATCGACTTGGGGATGTGCAGCGCATTGGCCAGGATCCGGCGGCAGTGGAAAACGATCTGGGTCGAGCTGAGGACATTCAGCCGCCCGTAGGCATCTATGCTGCAGTAGGTGCGGAAGGTCTCCATCATGGCCTGCTGGCAGGCGCGGGTGTGGTATGTATGGTCGATGACGACATCACACCCCGCCAGCACCGCCTCAATATCGCCCGCCCCGCTCTCATCGTGGGCGCACAGGTTGCGCTTGTTGTCGGCCCCGACCGGTGCCAGCGACTCCCAGTTTTCCTCCGGGTGGACAAGGACGGGGTTGTCCAGCGCCGTGTGGTAGTCCAGCACGGCGGGTAGGACCTCATACCTGACCTTGATGAGCTTCATCGCCTTATCGACGCATTTTTCATCCTTGCCGGCCAAAATTGCGACAACATCCCCCGCAAAGCGGACATGGCGGTCGATGACAAGTCTGTCGTAGGGGCTCGGCTCAGGGTAGGTCTGGCCCGCCTGAGTGTAGCGGCGGCCCTGCTGGTCCACATCCTTCCATGTGTAGATCGCCTCGATGCCCGGCACCAGCAGGGCACGGCTCGTGTCGATTTCCTGCACGATAGCGTTGGCATGGGGGGAGCGCAGCAGCTTTACGATCAGGCAGTCCTGCGGGATAACATCATCCATGTACACAGGCTGGCCGGTTACAAGCTGCATAGCGTCCTTCTTTGCGCACAGGCTGGTTCACAGTTTTCATTGGGCGGCCTCCTTCCCCTTTTTCCACGCTAAAAAGTTCAAAATACCCCGCAGCTGGCCCTCATAGCCGGAGCAGCGGCAGAGGTTGCCGGCCAGATACTCCTTGATTTCATCCTCGCCGGGGTCGGGGTTTTCGCGGAAAAGGGCCAGCGCATTCATGATAAAGCCGGGGTTGCAGAAGCCGCACTGCTCCGCACCCTGATCGGCGATAAACGCGCCGAACTCAGCGGCTTCCTCCTGCAGGCCCTCCAGCGTGGTAACGCTGCGGCCATCCACCCGCGCCGCCAGTACAGAGCAGGAAAGCACCGGCTTTTCGTCCAAAAACACGGTGCACAGCCCGCAGTTGGCGGTTTCGCACCCGCGCTTGACGCTTTTGCAGCCTAAAGAGCGCACCAGATCAGCAGGGTATTCACTCAATCACATCAGCTCCCATCATTACCGCATGATTTGTACCCCATGGTTTTGTACGGTCTGCCGGACAAGTGAATCCTTCCGGAAGATCATCAATAGACTGGAATACCAGTTCGCAAGGAATGTGGCCTTCGTATTTAGAAATAATCTTTTCGCGGAAATCCTGTTCAAAATCTTTGCGGATTACAAATACAAGCTTACCAAATCCTGCGTTGATAGCATCATAGATAGAGTAATCCATAATAGTTTCGCCGTTAGGACCCAGTCCGTCCAATTGCTTCAAGCCTCCATAACGGCTACCCCATACCAGCAGCCAATAAGAATAAAAAGTTGGTTTCATAAATTGTGTAATATTAAAAAGGTTAGTGATGTCAATGGCATCAGATTTCGTTGCAAATTTACAAAAATAGTTGAATCCAACAGGACAAATATCAATCATTATTCTACTAAAATCGTACAAAATCATTCATTAGAACGGATAAATCGATAGCAAAATGTATTCCCAGATTCTTGAAGAAAGCTCCGGCCAGCATTATAATAGCCGCTACGGTCCGTATCATAAGGCAGATGCAGAGGAATACCGAAGTCGAGACGGAATACATTATCCATGCCTATAACGGATACTGACACACCCGTTCCCAAAAAGTGCTTACTTTGTTTTAGGAAAGCTCCCAGGACGCAGTTGTGAATTGGGACGTGCTTCTTTTCCAATGCGCCAAAAGCTTTCTGTCTTTGCGCAACAACCACACATTTCCCGCATCCAGAAAGCGTTGTAGCTCCCCAAAAAGCTCTTGAAAATGTGGAAACGATATTCCACATTCGCCTCAAAGCGGAAGCGTTCCTGTCTGATCCAGGTGAATATTTTCCCTCTTCCGGATGATAAACCGCCCGGACCGACACTGCGCACCGTAAAAGCACGGATACTAGCTTCGGCACCAGCAATACGTAACTGAACGAAGCGTCACTGA
>VOFJ01002053.1_pt1 | contig 22314 bp, 39 predicted proteins | sample 5384081 | NCBI WGS metagenome assembly VOFJ01 (sample SAMN12384729, study PRJNA508395) | human gut metagenome | isolation source: healthy gut I | host: Homo sapiens | reverse complement strand
TGTTATACTTCGTTCAGTTACGTATTGCTACCAGGGTAAAGGTCACCGCCAGCACTACCACACCGCCCAAAACCGAGGGATAATTCCGGGCTGTTATGGAGTCCACCGCATATTTGCCGATGCCGGGCATACCGAAAATGGTCTCCACGATCAGAGCGCCGCCCAGCAAAGATGCCGATGGTATTGCCCATTATGCTGATAATGGGAATCAAGGGGGTGCGCAGGACATAGTGAATGGTAATGTTGAATTCACCTGTCCCTTGGCCCGGACGGTACGGATGTAATCTTGCCGGATGGTCTCCAGCATACTGGATCGGGTCACTCGAATGATCATGGAAACCGATCCGAAGGTCACCACGATGATGGGCAGGACCCAACCGGAGATTGTGCCGTTATAGGCGGTGGGCGCCCAGTGCAATTTGACGGAAAAACGGAAATCAACATCAAGGCAAACCAGAAATTCGGTATTGACTCCACCAGCACTGAGAATGACACGATAATACTGTCCACCGCCGTGTATTGTTTGACCGCGCCCATACGCCCAGGGGGATGCCAAACAGGATTCCAAGGAAAATGGCGATAAGAGATAATTTGATGGTCACCGGAGCGGGCCGCCAGTTCGGCGGAAACCGACTCGTTGGTCTTGTAGGACGCCCAATTCGCCTTTGGAGACAATGTCCCAGACATACCGGCCGAACTGCACCACAATGGGATCGTTCAGCCCCAGCTCTTTCCCCGCTTGGCCTCCCGGGCCTCCTCCGATGCGCCAGATCCCAAAATCTGAGTGGTTGATCGTCATGGGAAATGGATTGGAAGAAAAAACACGATAATCAGTACGCCCAGCACCACCGGTATTACCATCAGCAGTCGCTTGATAACATATTTCAACATTTCCATAATATCAACTCCATTACGCCCCATCTCAGGCGCTTATGCACACGCTTGCCTTTGGTCCTCGGAATAAAGTAATGTTCCTGAGCGATCACCCGTTCAGGAACACTACCATGTTACCAAAAGAGTAAATGCAGTATTTTTGCAAAGGATCACGCTATGTTGTTTTCAGTCGAATGTCATCCCGCAGGACGCATTGTGGCAAAGTTGATGTAACCAATCTGATCGTACTGATAGACATAGTCGCTGTCCATGGCCATGAACTTGCAGTCCTCATACACGGGGATATACAGGTAGTTGTTCCGGACGTAATCCTGGAATTCAGCCCAGTAAGGCATGGCCTCGTCAAAGTCCGTGGTCAGCCGGCAGTTATCCAGCACTCATAGATGTCATCGGGGCAGGCGCCGAAGATGCCACCGCCGCGCTCAAAGCGACTCCAGACGATCGTCAAAATAGTTCAGCATGTTGGCAATGTCGTCGGGCGTGGTCCGCTGATAAGCCAGATCGAAGTCGCCAGTGTCGGTGGCGCTCAGATAGGTGGGCGGCTCCACGACCTCCAGCTTCAAGTTCAATGCCGATCTGAGCAGGCAGGCCTGGATCACTTCACACAGCAGGCTGGGCCATAATGGGCATGTACAGCTCAAATCCGTCGGGGTAGCCCTGCATCCGCCAGCGCTTTACGCTGGCCTTCAATATCCACCGTATGATCGTAGTCACTGGAGGGGAGCGGAATAATAGGCATTGGACGAGGGGCATCAGAGAGCTGGCCAGTGTGCTCCAGGCCGGTGGTACCCACCTGGTTGAGGGCCTCCACGTCAATGGCCTTGAAAATGGCCTCCCGCACGGTGGCGTTGCTCAAAATACTCACATTGGTCACATTGAAGAAGATGACATAGCGACCACCGGTGGCAACAGGAGTGCGACCTTGTTGGGCTCAGTGATGGACAGGCGCGTCGGCACTGAGGTCGGAATCACCACCAGTGATGGCCATAGGACCCAGAACCCATGGCAGGGAGGCATGATTGACGAAGGTGAGTGATACCAGCATAGTAGGGAGCTTCACCCCAGTAATCTTCATTGCGCACCAGCCGGATGTACTTTCGCCATTCTTCCACTCTTCAAACTTGTAAGCGCCGGTGGTACTTGGGGTCCCGGAGGCGGGCCTCATAGCCGCCATTGGCTTCCACGGAAGATTCGTCGATGATCGGAAGCATGCAGATGCTGGCCAGCAAGTTCACAACCGTGGGATGGGGCTTCCTTCAGGCCCAGGATAAGGTGGTGTCATCCGGGGGGCGGAGCACTCATTGCCGTCAACATATTTCCACTGGGTGGGGGCATCGCCGGCCAGACCCTGCTTTGCCACTGTACAGCACATCGCTGGCGGTCACGATCTCTTTTTTGCCGTCATGGCCACCACATCATCCCGAAGAGTCATCTTCAGATGAGTATCATCCACCCACTCCCATTCGGTGGCCAGCATGGGCTCCAATTCCTTGGTGTCGCTGTTGTAGTGAATCAGGGTATCATAAATGCACTGAGACACATAGCCGCCAACACCGGCGTTGGCGTTCAGCGGCAGAACAGGCGGCTCCTCTTCCAGGCACACCTTCCGTCTCTCGTCACTGGTGCCGGACACCGGCTCAGATTCTCTTCCCTCTCCCCACGCCGAGGTGATGGCGTTGTCCGCTGGAGGGGATGAGCTGGCGGAGTTTCCTCCCCCGACTGCCGCAGGCCGCAAGAGAGACTTACCATTGCCAAAGCAAGTACCACAGCTACTACCAAGGATAACTGCTTTTTCATATACGTTCCTCCTTCTTCTTTTTTACAGGAGCATTTCCCAGGCTCCCGTTCACTTTTATTTCCCTGATTTTTCCGTTCTTTGACCTCATCATTTTGCCCTAAATTCATCTTTTGTTTTTTGCACGATATCAGTATATAATTTTTGTCGAAAAAAAGCAAATATGCAATCATTATGCTAACATATTCCAAACATTATAGTTCCGTATTTCCGTTTAAACCGGCTTGATATATGCTTTTCTTTTATACCTTCATATATTTTTCATATTTGATTTCAACACCCTCTCCTGTTACAATCTCTGTAATAAAATTTTCAATCAACAGAAAGGGGTAGTGATATGGCATACAGTACCAACGACAATTGTGTTTTTTGCAGAAACGGTCGGCAAAAAAACACTGTCCCGTGGGCGCCCATCTACTTTGACGGCGATCGAAATGTCATTGATCAGAGCAAATGTATCCAGTGCGCCTGTGCCCAGGATCTGCAATATGGGCGCAATTCAGAATCGGCGCCCAGCCGGCGCCTGTTCACACCTCCCCGTCAGAGCAGAGCCACACCTGTGACTTTTGGTGGTAGGCGGCGGCACGCAGGCCTGGTAGCCGCCCTGAAAGCCGGGAGTTGAGTGGAAAACGGGTTGTGTTCTGGAAAAGATGTATCAAAGCCTGGAGGCCGCGCCTTTTATGCCAGTGGTTTTCACGTCTATGAGAGCCAGTGGCAGAAGCAGGCGGAGGGTGCCAGACCGGTGATTGACGAACTGGTGCGGGGCCGCCTTCAATACCACCAAAGGATTGATCAGCACCGAGTTCATTCTCAACGCCTATCGGGCAGATACCGACTTTTTTTGATTGGTTCTGTCAGTGGGGCAGTCCGGAAGGAAGAAGCAATTTACGCTCTCCTCTGACAGCTCCGCCTGGGATCATCTGGAGGATGGTGTCCAGCTGGTCACCGGTCCCACCCTTTGACCCAGCCCATGTTGGTCAACCTGGAACCAGGACAGCGCCGGGAAATACATTATGAACCAGTGCGTCAAACGCTGTCAGGAACTGGGGGGTGGAGGTGTTGTTTACCAACTGCGCCGCCAAAGAAGTTTATCCTGGAATCCGGTCGGGTCACCGGCGTAATCGCCCAGAGGCCCACCGGCCAGATCACCATCCACTGCAAAGCCTGCCTGATGGCCACCGGCAACCTCAGCGGTGATCCGAACATAGTGTCCCGTTTCTATCCCCAGTGCAAAAGGATATGTTCCTGCGCCGTTCTGCCCACGCCTATCCGGGTTGTACCGGTGATGCCATCAAAATGGCCGAACAGGCCAGGCTGCCGGTGGATTATCAGGGCACTCTGCGGCGGTTTTCCCTGGGGTCTATGGCAGTCCCCCTTCCATCCGGAACTGCTGGCTCAAACCGCCGCGGCGAGGTGCGCTGAAGGTCAATGCCGAGGGCAGGCGCTGGGAAAATGAGGGAGTCAGAGGGAGAAGGTCGCAACTTTACGCTGATGCAAAGAACCCCAGTGTGTCTCCTGGTTGTGATGGACAGCGAGATTCTGAACATGGAGCCAGCTGCCCCCAACTGCCGGTGCTTTTTGACACCAATTATGGCCGCAGAATGTTCTTGGCCATCAACCGAAATGATGGCACCCCCCCAATCCCTATGCGGGCACCGTCCGTCTGGGACCTGCGCCCCCCAATTTTGGCGACAGACCAGCGCAACAATGAGAAAAAGACGGCCTGATGCGATTTTTGCCACGCTGAAGGGTGGCAAGCATGTGGTTTGGGCCAATACGCTGGAGGAGCTGGCGGACCAGATGGATATCCCCCGACGAACGCCGCTGGAAACGGTAGCCCGCTACAACCAGCTGTGTGCCAAGGGGCATGACGACGATTTCCTGAAACCTGCCACCCACATGATCCCCATTCAATCCGGCCCCTTCTATGCCATTCATAATCACCTGGCCCATGATGGCATTTTTCGGCGGATTCGCCGTTAACCAGAACACCCAGGTGATTGGCGCCAACGGCGTGCCGGTGCCGGGCCTGTATCTTTGCCGGCGACAACACTTCCAGCCGCTATATCAACTGCGGAGGCGACAAGCGAAAAATCATGAGCGACCTGACTTGGGCGTTTTCCACGGTTACATTGCCGGCTGTCAAGGTTGCCACACAGTTGTTGGCACAGGACCAATAAGCGTTTTATTTCATCGCTTTCTCTTCTCCCCATTAATGTTAAATATAATGATCCATATCCTTCTATTGTACATGTAGACTTTATACCTATATTAGCATATGTTAATGCTATTCCTTCTTTAATAGTAAATTTATTATTACTTATTAAATCACTTTCATTTAATGCTTTTATACTAGCATTTGCTATATCATTTCCTTTAGTATAATCTATAGTAAAACAATTACTTGTTAATCCTATATTTATTTTACTACTTGTCCATGTTAGTATAGCATATGTTATTCCTGATACAATTAGTATCAAGGCTATTACTCCTAGTACTATTAATTTCTTATTCTTTTCCATATAAAACTCCTTCCACGATAAAAAGACTATGAAAAAATACTAATATTTCTATTAGTTATTTCATAGTCTTTATCTATATTATTATTTATTATACTTAGGTTAGATTTGCAACCCTTCTTAATTAACTTGTTGTTAACGATATTTAATACTTTCATAAGAGGGTCCTCCTTTCGGTTGATTTGCGAATTATTTAGAATCTTTTTCGTAAATCTTTTTATCTCCTACCTATATAAAATCATATCATAAAATTAGATTAATTACAATGTATATTATTTATTTTTTTTTCTATATTATCTAGAATCTCTAATTTTTTCTAAATCGATGATTTAATCCAGACTTAGTAATTTCAGTACCTGTTTCAAAAAGACATAATTTCCGCTAATTTTTTTAAAGAACTTTCTTTATACTTCATTCTATATTCTATAACTGTCTTTAACTTTTCATCAAGTAAATCAACCATATCTAATTCATATAATTTTTTCTATATCATTAATTTGTTTATTTGCAGTCATAAACACTTTATCCATATTAGCTTGTTCACAGTTATTAAGCCTATTAGTCATATTTTTATGATCTCTATATATTCTAATATCTTCAAAAATACATAACCGCAGAAAATGCCTTTATAACTCTTAAAAAATCACTTATCTTTTTCTGCTTCTTTTATTATATACAGTATAATTCTTTTCTCTTTTAATTATTTTTTACTATTTAAGTCATAAGAATTAAGTAATTTATTAATAAAATTAGCATATTCTTTTGTATCTAATATAAATTCCATATGATATCTACTAGTCTTTGGATCATTAACAGAACCAGATACTAAAAATACTCCTCTTAAATATGCTCTTAATTGTTCTTCATCTGATATTAAATATTCTTTAAGAATACTAAGATATTTATTATTATCAATAATAGATAAATCTTCAAGTATTTCTTTTACTTTATTATTTATATTTAATATATAAGTTAATCCCCCTACCTAGTTTCTTATTTCTAACTGTAATAGAAGGACTAATACCATATATTTCTTTAAATAATTTAAATACTCTTCTTGCTACAGCATTATTTTCAATAGTAACATTTATATTATTATTTATATTACCCGCTATTCTTATAATAGCGGATAATTCAGATATATCTTCTAATCTAGTAGTTTCTATCTTTGAAGCTTCATCTTTAACAACCATTGTAAAAACTCATTATTTTAACTCCTTAACTATATAATTAAATATTGCAAGTGCTGTTCTATATGGATCATGTCTAACTTTTTTTCTTCTCACTAATATAAAGAAGTTCATCTTTCAATTATTTCAATATTCATATCATTTAATACATCATAATCAATATCAATTTGACCAGCTGTTTCTCCTAAATATCTTTCTTTTATATCATCTGGTACTTTTTTTATTATTAACAACTACTACATCCATTAAATCTTCTTTAACATAAGAATTAATTTTTTTAATACAATCTGATACTTTATAATTATCTGTCTCTCCATGTTCACTCATTATATTACAAACATACATCTTCTTAGCCTTAGAATTCTTTAAAAGATTCTACTACTTCTTTAGATAATAAATTAGGAATTATACTAGTATATAAACTACCAATACCAAATATAATTAAATCAGCTTCATCTATAGCCTTAATTACTTCTTTAGTAGGTTTAACTTCATTTTTATATTCAATATAATCAATCTCTTTTACCAGCCTTAGTAATATTAGATTCTCCTTCAATTATTTTACCATCAGTAGTATGAGCTATTAATACAGGATTTTCTTCAGTAAAAGGAAGTATAGTTCCTTTTATATTAAATATTTTAGATAAAGATCTAAAAGTGATTCAGTTAAATTACCTGTAATATTATATAAAGCAGTTAACAGTAAATTACCCATCGGATGATTATTTAAAAAGAACTATCAGTAACAAATCTATATTGTAATAAATCCTCAATAAGTGGTTCTACTTCAGATAAAGAAACTAAAACATTTCTAAGATCACCTACTGCAAATATATCAAATTCTTCTCTAAGTCTTCCACTAGAAGAACCATCATCAGCAACTGTCACAATAGCGGTAATATCAAGAGGAAACTGTTTTAATCCTCTAAGAAGCACTGAAAGCCCTGTTCCTCCACCTAAGACAACTATTTTTTTTCATTATGCACACCTCTTAATACATTATACTATAATTAAATAGAAAAAAGAAAGAAAATTCATTCTTCTTTTCTTTCTTGTATTAAAGAATTTACAAATAAAATACTCTTAGTAGGAACAATCTTAGTAAGTAAATGATTAAATTTCATATTATTAGGAATAATAAGTAATTTATTCATAAACATACCATCTATAGCTACTTTACTAGCATATTCACTATTAAGAGAAGAAATATTAAATTTAACATCTGCTACATTATTAAAATTAGTATTAACTGGTCCAGGACAAAATATAGATATCTTAACATTAGATTTATCTCTTTTTTTAATTCTTCATATATAGCTAAAGATAAACTAACAATATAGTTTTTAGTAGCATAATAAGTAGCCATATAAGGTCCTGGCATCAAACCAGCCATTGAAGCAACATTTAGTATCCTACCATAATCTCTCTTAACAAAATCCTTTAAAAATAATTTAGTAAGTATATGATATGCTTTAATATTTAAATCAATCATATCCATTTCTTTATCTAAACTAGTTTCTGTAAAATTACCAGCATCTCCAAATCCAGCATTATTAATTAATATATCAATATTTTCATCTTTTTAATTCTTTATATAATTTAACACATTCTTCTTCAATTATTAAATTATAACCATAAGTATGTATATTTTTTATATCCTTTAAATTCTCTATTTAAATCTTTTTTATTTCTTGCAACTAAATATAACTCATATCCTAATGAATATAAATATTTAGCCATATCTCTTCCCATACCAGAAGAAGCTCCTGTTACTAGTGCTTTCATATTATCATCCTTTCAAAAAAAATAATCAATTACTGATTATTTTTCTTCTAATTTATCAATTACTTCTTGTGCTACCGAAATAGTTTTTTCCTTTAAATCATCTGCTATTCCCTCAAGTACAGGAGTACCCTTTTCTTTAGCAAGTTCTACTAATTCATTAGCTTTTATCTTTAAGTTCATTACCTTTCTTTTAGCGGCTTTTTAAAACAGTTTCTTTATCTAATTCATCAAGGCCTTTTTTAATTTCATTAACTTTAGTAGTAAACTCATCTTTAATTTCTGAAACAGTCATATCGTCTACACTTTTTCATAAATTCATTAATTTTCTTCTTAATATCATTTCTTAAGTCACTACCTTTTTTTTGGAGCAAATAATAAAGCTAAAGAAGCACCAATACCAGCACCTAATACTAATTTACCTAATCCTTTTTTTTACTCATTTTTATCATCCTTTCTTTTATTAAATATTTTATCAATAATCATACTGATTATATCAACAACTTTATCAGTAACAAATGTAACTTTATTACTAACTAATGAAGCAACCTCAAACACCCCATCTAAGGATTTAACCTTAACAGTAATATTATCTACAACTTTTTCTATTTTATCCATAGTAATAATTAATTTTATAGTTAATACTATTAAAGCTACCAATAAAATAGCACCTAAAATATATAAAACAATTGGTAATACTTCATTAACAGTCATTATTTTTCCTCCTCATCATACATAGAATCAATTAAATTAAATATATCATTATCACTATCTATTGCATTATCACTAGTATAATTATTTAATATCTCATCAGCACCTTCTTCATCATGTACTAATTTCTTTTCAAATTCAATAGTATCTTCTAATTTTTTACTAGGAGTTTTTTTCTCTTAGGAACCTCTTCTTTAACTTCTATCTTTTCAGCAGAAGCTTCTTCCATATTATGATTTACTATCTTAATATCACTATCTCCTGCATCTAATTCTACTTTATTAGTATTAATTACAACCTCAGTTTTCTCTCTCTTAGGTTGTTCATAACTAACACCAAAATCAAAATAATTATCTTCAGCATCACCTAAAAAGTAATATCCTTGTTACTAGGAGTATCTTCAGTCATATCAACAAGTAAATTACTATCATCAATTACTTTCTTTTTTTATCAGCATTCTTAGTAATTTTAACTTCTTGATATAATTCACAATTCTCACATAAATTATTTCTAATATCATCAGTTAAACTTCCATAAGCTTTATTTCTAACTGTTTCAAAATCTATTTTTTTTTTGCTCTAGGTATTTCATAAGAACTTTCATCCTGTAATTTAACTTCATCTTTAGTATAATTCTTATCAAGTACACCATATACTGGTGATATCACTGGTGTAGGCTTAAATCTTTTAGGCTTAGGTTCTTCTTTTTAGAATATAAAGTAGAAACTTTCTTTTCTTCCTCTTTCTTCTTTTTGCTAAAATATTTTGATTACTATATTTTTAGCACCTCAAAAGTATCAGGCTCATCCATTTCTATAGGAAATGCAAAATTATTATTAGTTCTAGTTTTTACTATTTCTCTATCACTAATTATTTCATCAGAAACACCAGTTCTAGTTTTTTTTTTCTTCTCTTTTTCTCTTCTTCCTCTATTTTATTTCTCATAAAAGTAGGAAGCTTATGTTCTTCTTTTTTTTCTTCTACTTCTATTTCTTTAGTTTCAACAACCTCTTCTTCATCAGAAAATAAATCCTTTATCTTATCTAAAAATCCCATATAGTCGCTCCTTTTCTAATATTCAGGTAAATCCGGAATAATACTATCCTCTTCACCAACATACTCACTTAAATATTCTGAAAATTTACTTTCAGCATCTTCTGGCTTTTTAATTTTATATTCTTTAAATGAACTAGAATAATAATCATCTTGAAGAATCTTTTCAATTAAATTATCATTATAATTAATACTATTAAGTATAATCATAGAATAAGATAAAATATCTGCTAACTCATACTCCTCTACATAAGTCTCTATTTTAGCATAATTATAAACTACTTTCATAAAATACTTATCTTTATCTTTAGTTATCTTAACATATCCGTTCTTATTATTATTATTAATCTTATAATAATAATAACAATCACTACTATCTTTATCATCTAAATTTAAATTATTCTTATAATAATAACTAATAACATCAACATATAAATACATATAAGTATCATTAACTTTAAATATTTGATTATAATCTTTATCATAAACTTTATTAATACTAAATGGTAAATAATATTTATATCCTAAAGAATTAGTATTATAAATATTATTACTATTTTCAATTACATCATTTACAATAACATCATAATTATTATTATTTATCCTAGTACATCCAATACATAAAAAGTAATACCATTAATAGTAAAAACTTTTTTCTTCATATCATATTATACCTCTTCTACATTATAACAAAAAAAAAACAAAAACTAAAATGAAATAGTTTTTTTATTATTTAGTAAAAATTTGCTTATATTTCTTGAATTACAGTAATAATCATTGGCTTATTACCAGTCTGATTAATTAAATATTTACTAAGTTCATCTCTAATAGTATTTTTAATTTTATTATATTCAACATACTTCATTCCCTTAGTATTATCCACTACTATTTTTTCAGAAATCTTTTTTAATCTCATTAATTAATTCATAAGAATCTTTAACATAAACAAATCCTCTTGTTAAAATCTCAGGGCCAGCCACAATTTCTTTAGTTTGTTTATTCAAAGTAACAGAAATAATCATAATACCATTATCACTAAGCATCTCACGATCTTTTAAAACAACTTCCCCAATATCATCACCAGCAGTACCATCTATTAAAACAGAACCACTATGAACCCTCTCAAAAGTATCTAACATTACACCATTTTTAAAAAGTAACAACATCACCATTTTCTTTAAGAATAATATTACTTTTTAGGTATACCAACCATTTCTGCTAATTCAGCATTCATAACCTGATTTTTATATTCACCTCTTATTGGAAAATAATATTTAGGATTCATCAAATTAATCATAGTCATTAAGTCTTCATTATAAGCATGATGTGATAAATATTTTTTTTAGAAGATAAACTAACAACATTTAGCTCAGACTTAGCAATATCATCAAGTAAACTATAAAAAGTCTTCTCCCTATTATCATAAATAGGAGTAGCTAAAAACACAGTATCATCTTCATTTAACTTAATAAATTTATCATAGCCATTAACGATTCTCATAATATTGTAATATGGTTTATCTTTCTCATTAGCATTTAATATTACAACATTCTTATCATTTATATTAGATAAATCACCAATAATATCTTTAGATATATATAGATAATGATTTTCAATAGCAAAATCAATTATCTTTTTTTAAGTCTTTTACCCATAATTACAATTTTTCTATTGGTCTTCTCTACTTCAGTAAATAATTCCTGAATACGATATAAATGAGAATCTAATACATTAAAAATAATTCTACCATCACTATTATTTAAAAGTCTCTCTAATTAAAGGTGCTATTCTATGTCTAGGAGAAGTAAATCCTTCTACACCGGCATAGAAAGATTCAGTAAGAAGACATAATACATTCTGCTTACCAATATAAGCCAACTTACCAATATCTGTCTTATAAGCCCCTTTCATAAGTGAATCAATAACATAATCAGAAGCATAAAAAATAACTCCATCTTTAGTATATATAGCATAACCAAAATTATCAGGTGTAGAATGAGATAAATTTACAGGAAAAATCTTAACATTACCAATCTCTATTGGTACATAAGCCTTTATCTCTTTCATATTCTTATACTTAATATTAGAATTATCAAATTCATCTTTAACAATCTCTAAAGTATATTTAGACCCATATATATAAGGATTACCTAAATCATCAACAATATCAGTTAAAGCCCCTATATTTTCATCATGACCATGTGTTAAAAATATTCCCTTAATTCTTTTTTATTTTCTTTTAAATAAGTAACATTAGGTATAATATAATCAATACCAAGTGTTAATTCATCAGCATATTTAAGCCCTGCTTCAAAAACAAATATATTCTTATCAACTTCAATAACAAACATATTTTTACCATTTTCATCTAGTCCACCTAGTGAAAACATTCTAATTTTACTCAAAATAATTCTCCTTTCTTTAAAGTAAAAGACTTAAATAATTATAGCAGAAAATTATCATTTTGTAAAGTAACCCCCACTTCATAGAAAAAAAGAGACCAAAGTCTCTATAAATTTCTAATAATTTCTTTAACATTTTCAAGTAATTTAGAAGTAATACTACCATCAGTACCTCCACCTTGAGCAAAAAGACTTATTACCTCCACCATTACCAGAAGATCTAACAGCCAAATCCTTAACAATATCACCACAATTAACCCTATTAGAATTAGATTTAGCAATATAATTAACCGAATTATCATCATTAATATTAGCAAGTAATATAAAATTATTATCAAGCTGATTACTAAGAGCACTAACAATCTGTCTCAAAGTATTAATATCATAACCATTAGTAATACTAATAATATTAGTAATACCATTAATATCTTCTTTAATATCTAAGAAACTAGATAAATCACTAACAGACTTCTCACTCTTCTTAGTATTAAATTCTTTCTCTAACTTCTTAAGTTCTTCTCTTAACATAGCAAGTTCATTCTTATTATAAACAATATCTTTATAACTTTCAGGATCACTATTATCAATATTAAAATTAAATTCAAGATCAATATCATTTTTCCTTAGCCTCATTAATAATTCTCTTAGCCTTATCAAGTAATCTAATCATCTCTTCATTATATTTAGATATCTCTTCCTTAAGAATAGGAACAATATTATTATCAGTAGCCGCTGTTACTCTATAAGTATCAGTACCCTTATTCTCAACTGAAGCAATAGCAAACCTGCCAATATTCTTAGTATTATCAATATGCGTACCAGCACATAACTCAATAGAATCACCAATAGTAACTACCCTAACAATATCTCCATATTTATCAGAGAATAAAGCCATAGCACCTTTCTTAATAGCCTCTTTAATAGGTAAATACTCAATAGTAACATCATACCCAGCATTAATTCTCTTATTAACAAGTTCCTCTACTTTAACAATAAGTTCATCAGATAACTTACCTTGATAATTAAAATCAAATCTAAGCATATTTTCATCAACTTTACTACCAGCCTGATGAACACTATTACCAAGTAATTCTTGTAAAGATCTTTGAAGCAAATGTACAGAAGAATGATTCTTCATAATAGCAAGTCTCTTTTTCTTTAAGAACATGAGTAAGAATCTTATCTCCCTTATTTACAGTACCATCAAGTACCTTAACATATAATAAATGTTGTCCATTAGAGCCTTAATAACATCCATAACCTCTAACTTACAATTATCATTTTTTTAAATATCCCGAATCAGATACCTGACCACCACTCTCAGCATAGAAAGGATTTTCCTTAAAGAAATATATAGCAGTCCTCACTAGAAGAATCCACAAATACATTATCCTTCATAATATCCATAACTTCAGTTTCTAATCCCAATTTTTCATAACCAACAAATTTACTTTCTTTCTTATAATTAATAAGTAAATCATTCTGTAAATTCATACTAGCTTCAACTTTTCTACTATTTCTAGCAAGTTCCTTTTGTGCACTCATATAAGCATTAAAACTATCAGTATCAACCTTAAATCCGCTTTCCTCAGCAGCTTCAATAGTAAGTTCAATAGGATAACCATAAGTATCATATAATTTAAAAAGCATCTTCTCCGCTAATAACCTTAGTACCACTATCAAATAATTCCTCTAATCTCTTTTCACCAGCTAATAAAGTCTTTTGAAATAATCTTTCTTCTTTAGCAATAAGTTCTTTAACTTTACTCTTAGTACCAACTAAATCAGGATAAGTATCTTTATAATTTTCTACTACTACATCAACCATATCACTTAAAAATTCTCTATTAATATTAAGTTTCTTTCCCATTCTAGAAGCTCTTCTAAGAAGTCTTCTAAGAACATATCCTCTACCTACATTTTCAAATACAGCTCCATCAGATAAAGCAAAAGTAAGTGTTCTAATATGATCTGCTATTACCTTAAATTCCATTTGACCCATATATGGAATAGAACAAATTTCCTCTATTTTCTTCATAATAGGCATAAATAAATCAGTCTCATAATTAGTCTCAGTACCTTGCATAATACAAGCCATTCTCTCAACACCCATACCAGTATCAATATTCTTACTAGGAAGTTCAGGATATTCTTCTCTCTTCAAACCTTCAGTAGCATTAAACTGACTAAGAACATTATTCCATATCTCAATATAACGATCATTCTCTATTTCTTCTTGTAATAACTTAATACCCTTGCCTTCTTTATCATACTTTTTCACCACGATCATAAAAAATCTCCGTATCAGGTCCAGAAGGCCCTGGTCCTATCTCCCAAAAATTACCATCTAATTTAACTAAATGAGAAGGTTTAACGCCTAAACTAATCCACTTATTATAAGAATCAACATCGTCAGTATAAACCGTAATATATAGTTTATCTTTATCCATATCAAAATATTTAGGAACTAGTAAGTAATTCCCACGCCCAAGTAAGAGCCTCATCTCTAAAATAATCACCAATACTAAAATTACCTAACATCTGAAAAAAAGTATGATGTCTAGCAGTCTTACCTACTTCTTCTATATCCCCAGTTCTAATACATTTTTGACAACTAGTAAGTCTCCTATTACTAGGTACTACAGTTCCATCAAAATATTTCTTAAGTGGCGTAACACCAGCATTAATCCAAAGTACTGTTGGATCGTTCATTGGTATTAAAGGAGCAGAATCAACTTCTGTATGTCCCTCTCACAAAAGAAATCCAAATACATTCTAATAATTTCTCTTCCTGTTAACTTCTTCATATTATCTCGTCTCCTTATATATATCATATATATCTTTTTTTCTAATTTATCTAAAGTATCATTAGTAACAATGTAATCAACATCATCATAATTATCCATAGCTATCTCTGTAACATGTGCCTGCTCTTTACTATCTAAACTAGTTTCAAAATTAATTCTCTCTACCTTAATAACAACCACATTATCAAACTTCTCTCTAACACTATCTATCTCTCTAGGAAGTCTAATATCCGGTACAATAATAGCATCATAAAAATAAGAATAAATCTCAATATCATCAAGTTGTCTTTCAATAAACATCTCAGCCTTATTAAGTTTATTTCTAATAACATCAGTTCCAAGCTCTTGAAGTAACTTTCTAGGTTTAGATTCCTCACTACCATCCCAGTCAGTCATCTCCATTGCATAAAACTTAATATACTTACCCGCTCGTGAATAAATAACCTTTTTACCATCTTCTTCATAGAACTTCTTAAGAAATCCCGCTATCGTATCTTTTACCATGTCTAGCCCTACCACAAATTAAATAAATTTTAGGTTTTTTATTTTCAATATTCATACTATTCCTCCTCAAGATATTTCCCTTTAATTATACCAAATAATAAGGTATAAGTAAATTATTTTTTCATATTATTTTACTAAAAAGTTTACATCTAGTAAAATTTATTAAAAAAACTTAATATTTTTCTTGATAAAATTCCCTATAAAATGATATAATCTAATTAGAGGTGGAAGATATGAATAAAAAGAATAAAAACGGAAGATTAATTGTAATTATGGGAGCTATTGCTATTATCATAGTAACAGTATGTGCTTTTAACAAAAATACCATTAGATATAAATATTATGAATATTCAATTGAAAAAAATACTCTTCTTCCACTACTAACGAGTATTATGTCGATGATAACTTTAACTATGTAGATAATTATACCGGTATGGGCATAAATAATCATAAAGAATTAATTAATTTTATATACTACACCTTAAATAGTGGCATTCATCATACCGAAAAGATATATCACTAAAGATTACACAAACTATTTAAATGATATTAATATGTTAACAATAAATAAAGGTGAAGGTTTTAAAGAAACAATATCATTACTAAATAACTTCGTTCATCCATACAACAGTTCAAATAATATCAAATTAAATTATGGTGGTGAATATAAAATAGGAATAACCATAAACAAAGCCTATAGCAATGAAGAAATAACTAAAATAAACGAAGTAGTAGATAAAGTAATAAAAGAAAAAATAACCAATAATATGCCTACTAGAGAAAAAATAAAAAGTAATTCATGACTATATTATAGATAACGCCGAATATGATAAATTAAAATATGAAAACAAAAATGATACCACCTACAAATCTAACACTGCATATGGAGTCCTAATTGAAGGATACGGTACATGTAATGGCTATGCCGATGCCATGGCTATCTTCTTAGATAAATTAAATGTCATAAATTATAAAATAAGTAATGAAGAACACATTTGGAACCTAGTATACCTGAATGGTAAATGGTATCACTTAGATTTAACTTGGGACGACCCAATAAGTGATATCAATGTAAATAGAGATACTTACTTCTTAATAACTACTAATACTTTAGAAAAAATAAATGATGGTACCCATAAATTTGATAAAAGTATTTATATAGAAGCAAAAAAGACTAACAATTTAGTCTTTTTTCATTATAACAATAAACATAAAACTACCCACTACTGTACATATCATATCACCAATAGTATCATATAAACCAATATCCAAATATCCACCATATCTATTCCATAAAATCAATATCATTAACCATAACCTTATCAACATATATATCATGAGATAAATACATAGAATTAATATTCCTAATAACAGTATCCTTCTGCATATCTGTACCAATAACCCTATCCATCGAAAATTCAAATATCTCCCAAATACTCTCAGCCATCATAGCAAAAGAAAAAATAAATAATATCACAAAATAAATACTTCCATTAATATTAAAATATCTTATCAAATATAATCCAGCATAAGAAATAACAAAAGCAAAATAAGTATGCATAACAATATCAAACCACCATACATCAACATAAAAATGATATATTTCTCCCAATATCTCAGTACCAAGAATAAAAACATATATAAGTATCTTAATACCATTACCAAACCCTAACTTTTTTACCAATAACATTAGTAATAACCATAAATATCAAAGATAATACACAAGCAAAAATAGTAGTTATATTCCACTTAATTAACCCACTAATCAAATAAAACATAACTACTATCAAATATAATAAATCAATTTTTTTCATATACTCACCTATCAAAGTATATGATTATTTTTTTCTTCCATATCAGTAATTTTTTTATAATTACTTAACTTTCCTCCTATTAAATTAAAACTATCCTTATAAATAACCTTATCTAATGAAACATCAATATTCATATAATCATTCTTAACATAAACATTTTCATTACCAAGTTCTATAGTTACATATTTATCATTACTATAATCATAGTACTCAAACCATATTAAGATAAGAACAACTAACATAAGACATAGGACTAAGAGTAATTTCTTTATTACCAACAATCAAAGTAACCTCATCAAGGAAGAAGTATAAATCCTTACCATCATATAAAAACATATGATCAAAAAGACTTATCTAATCTCTTAATTCTTAAATAATTCAAATCATAATTAGTATATACTTCAGACAAAGCATCAACAACATATGCTTTATCATTTAAAAGGAAAGAATGCCATCATCTCCTTAGGAAATATAACATCTGCTCCCTCCTTCTTTTTTAACATATACTGAGTACTATCTAAATTAACAGAAAAATCTTTAGCCTCAAAATTAAGAATAACTTTCTTTCTATTCCTACCAACTTTAGCAGTATATTCCATCTTATTACCAGAAAAATATTGATAAACCTTAGTATTAGTAACAATAGCATACCTATTATTTTTATATTCCATAGCATAAAGAATAACCGCTATCAAAATAACAATCACTAAAAATGCTGGAATCAAAAATACTATAATATTTTTTAATAAATTCTTTTTTCATAACAATACCTCCTAGTATATAAATTTATCACTAGATCTAACACCACTAATAATTCTTCCACCAGCTTTAATATCAGATAAAATAAGTTCAACCATATCTCCACTACTAGCAGAAATAGAAACACTATCAGTAGTATTACCATTAATACTAACACTATTACTACTAACAACCTCATTATTAACCTTAACAGTAAGTATACCGGATTCAATATTATAGCTATTATCAGTAATAATCAAATAACTAATCTTACCAAAACTAACATTAGTAGTCTTAATATTAACCTTAGGTCTCTTAGTAGCAATCGTAATATCATCAAAAGTATCTATAACCTCATTACCATCCTCAATATAAGAATATTTAAACCTAATTCTATAAGTAGTATTAGGAAAAAATATTAGTAAACTCATACCTAGTATCATTTTTTATTTAAATAAATAGTATTAATCTTATTACTACCAGCTTCTTCTACTTCCATATAAACATTAGTATATTCATTATAAGGATCATATACAACATAATCAACTACAATCTTACTAACACTACTAGTAACAGAAATAACTGAAGTTCTCTTAGTAGCCTTCTTAATTTCTTCAATAACATCACCAGAATTATTATTCTTACCATCATCAGTACCCTTATTATCTCCTGTAGCATCATTACCACCATTAGTACCATTACCACCAATAGTATTATCAGTAATATTAGTAACCCCATCATTAGAAGAACTATTATCATTTTCTTCAGGAATCAAATCTTCTTTAGTATAAGTATTAGAAGAACCAATAATTTTCTTTAAATCAATCTTATTACTACCATAAGTAAGAATCTCATTAGCAATATCAAAAGTATAATTAGAAGTAACAATAGAAGTAGCTGCAAATGCCTTTAAAATTAACCTTATGATTAACTAAAGTAGCATTACCAACTTTATCCAAGTCAATCATTAAAAACTCATTAGTAGATAAAAAGACCATCAGAAGTTTTAATATCTTTATCAACAACCAAATACTTTCTATCTGCTAACTTATAAAACTTCGTAATAACCGAACTCTTAATAACAGTTTCACCATCAGTAACATCAATCAAATCACCAGAACCAATTTCATAATATTTTCCATATAAAATAATTTCTCCAGTCTTTTCATTATAACTAATAGCAGTATTACCAAGTTCATAATTATTATCTTTAAATTTAAGATAATACTCATTATTCCATTTTTTTCTTAATAGTACTATCTTCAGTAACTTTAATAATAGACTTATCCTTATCAAAGACTAAAGCCCCATCATGAACAGTATATTCCTTTTTATCACTTGATAAAAACAATTTAATAACTAGAGAAAACATGATTATAATTATAATCGAAATTCCTATAATTATTCCAATGTTTCTCTTATTCTTAATATCATATTTTCTCATATTATTTTACGACCTTTCCTATTTATTTTCATTTTTTTAAACGAATAATCAAATGTAGTCTTATCTCCTAATTTAAGAACACTAATAGTACCATCATTATCCAAATAATAATAAGTAATATTAATAGTATTATTAACACCAAGTTCCTTACCATCAGGAATAGCAATATCAAGATAAGGATATCTATCACTATCTAATTTAAATGTAATCTCATCACTACCAGTATTAGTAGTCTTACCAATAACACCAGAAGCAATTCTTTCACCACCCTGAACAGTAATACTATATTCAATACCTTTTATCTTTTCATTTAAGTTAGCAGCTCCTACAAATGTAAGATGTACCTCTTTTTTAGAAACTGCAGTTGGAGTAACAGCTCCAAGAAAAATCCTAAATCACTCTTAGTATATTGACTCTTTCTAACATATACTTTTGATAATTTTTTCACTATCATTAAGTGATACATTATTGCGATAAACATCAGCATAAGCATATATAACATAATTAGTATCAGCCTTCAAATTATCAAAAAGTAACTTCTACCACTAAGCCATCATTAACAGGATTAACAGTACATGATTTACCATTACCAAAAGTACAAGTATTATTTTTCATATCAACAGTAACTTGACAATCTTTTTGGATTAGAACAAACATTTTTATAAGATGTATCTTGAAGTTCAATATAATATTTACCATCAGTAATAACTCTATTACTATCAATAACCGTAATCTTATACTTAATACTGTGTTTATAATCTTCAGAAATAATAGCCTCTTGTTTATTAACTGTAATAGATGGATTTCTAAGTTCAGCAACATCCATATATATTTTATCAGTAGAAACTTGTTTAATAACATCATTATATAATTCTAATTTTCTATGTAAATCAGTAGTAACAGCATAAACTTTTTAAAGTATAATAATTAGCTCCAAATACAAAATCATTACCAGAAATATCTTTGTCATAAGAAGCAGATATAGCTCCACTTTTAGATACAGAGAAATCACCATTAACAATAGTACCATCATACTTTTTATTACCATCTATATCATATATTTCATATAAAATATCAAAATTAACATCAGTATAAAGATTATATTTCATATTTAATACTCTCTTACTATAAAAAGTATCATCCCCAATACTAGAAGTATATTTTAAGATTTAAACCTTTAAGAATCTTATCCTTATTTAAAAAGTACTAAAACTACTCTTAAATTCAACATATCCACTTCTACCATTATCAAATAAAAATGGTGTTATAACCTTAGTACCATTTTATTCATATCAGCAGATATCTTATAAACATAACTAGTATCAGGATCAAGTCCAGTAACAACTACCTTACCTAAATCATCATAATAAGTCTCTTCTGTTTTAACAAAAGTTTCATCTTCACATTCAGTTCCCTCTTCACAAGCATTTTTCTTTATAAATATCAATATAAAATTTATACTTACCATCAGTTTTAACAAAATCACTCTTTAAAGTTTCCTCATCAACTGATAAATCAATATTAAATATACCACCATTAATTAATGAACTAACACTAGCACTAACTTTAGGAGTAAAACTAGTAAATTTAAAATTATTATTATCAGTATTAATATCAACCATATCAACAACTTTAAGATTAATACTACCTACATCCGTTCTAAATATACCATTTCTAATAAATGCAAATCCCGCTTCTAAAGTATTAATATCTCCAAAAGAAACAAACTTATTATTATCAATATCAATCATATTATTTACATTAAATTTCCAAGTAGCAGTACCAACATCACCTTTAATTAATTCACTTCCTAATATTCCCATAGGCTTAATAGAAGTATTAAATACAACATTACTACCATTACTCTGAACATAGATATATTTACCATTACTATCAGTACCATTATTTTGATATAAATAACCAACCTTATTAGCATCTTTATCAGATACCAAACCTAAGTTTTTAAAGTAATCACCTACTAAAGATTTTTGACTAAAACCAACATAACCAGTATCATAAAAAAGCCTTTAAACTAACCTTAACATCCTTACCTTTTAAATCAACACCAGTCTTATTTTTTTATCGCTCTTAGTAAGTTCAGCATAATCCACAATAAAGCATTTCTTATCACCACAATCTTTAATATCACTAGCTTTAAAATCAGAAATAACTTTTTCATATTTATCTTTACCAGAACTCAAAGTAAGTAAATAAGCTGATACCCTATTTAAGAAATCATTATCCTCTAAAACAATCTTTTAATCTATTATCAAAATTACCATATTCTAAACTATAACTTAAATTAGCAGTCTTTCCATCATGATATCCATCAAAATAATACTTATCTAAAACAACTTTACTAGCATCACTACCCTTTAAATTTCTTCTACTATAACTAATAGAATATATATCAGAAGAATTCAAATTAGATAGAGTAACATCTTTAAAAGTATCTGCTACTTCTATTACACTAGAATAACTATTATCTTCAATATCATAATATAATAAGTATTTACCAGATTCCTCATCTTTTTCTAAAAAGCATTATCAATATCAGTAATTAAATATTTATAAGTAATAGAATTACTAGTACTATTATCAATATATAACTTAAATACTGGATCTTTCTTTATGGCATTAAATAGTCCACTTAGTAGGCAGC
>VOFJ01003599.1_pt1 | contig 22356 bp, 37 predicted proteins | sample 5384081 | NCBI WGS metagenome assembly VOFJ01 (sample SAMN12384729, study PRJNA508395) | human gut metagenome | isolation source: healthy gut I | host: Homo sapiens | reverse complement strand
GATAGTGTCAAATGACCTATGAAAAAACTGAGCAAAAAGAAAAAGGCTCAGATGAACCTTGAAAACTGTAGATCTTTTGGGTTGTGGTAGCCCACCGCCACTCTTGACGGTACGAAAAAAGAACTGCTGTAGGTTAATCACCGACGGCGAAGAACTCAAGAACAGTTAGAGTTTTTCCGTCGATTACAGCAGTGTAGCAGTTCTTTTTCGTGCCATCAAGGGCACGCCGCTTTGCGGTGGCTGGGATAATTACCTCTGGCTCTGAATCTAAGAACAGTTAGCGGCTTCGCCGTGTTGCAGGTGCAGAATCGTCTGTTGACCAAGGAAGATGAGAAGCTGCCATTTGCCCCAGCATCGTGTCAGCCTGAGACAGCATTTCGACTTCATTTAAGACTTTATAGTTGTTGTGTTTATGTGGTCTTAGGAAGTTGTAATAAGCAACCCAGAGGGCGAGATCATAGTTGGCTCCATCGATGTTATCAAAGCCGTTGGTTTTACGATAGGAAGCTTTGTATGTACGGTTTAAGCGTTCAATCATCTGCTTGTAAGGTCTGAATTCTTTAGAAACCTCATCGTCATTGGTGAGTCCGATTACTTGTGTGATTTCAAACTTAAACTTATCACCGAATTCATGGAAGAACTGCTGGGCGGCAAGGGGATATGCACTGTAGCCATCTGCAATGAACTTAAAGTTCTTAGGCAGTTCTTTTTAGATGCCGGAAGGCCATCCGCATTGCCAGAATGCAAGGACCAACACCACGATTATCAGATACCTGATAGCCGATAACAGAGCGTTTGGCAGAATCCATGATAAACCAGATATAGGTTTTAATGCCACGGATTTTGATGTAATGTTTCATCGGCAGTAAATACATTGCCAGTTTTGTAATCGTAGTTGTCTACGAAAGGTTTATGCAGGCAGAGGCGGTTTTGCAATAGTTGGCAACTTGCTGGTGTGAGATGCTGATGCCGTGTATGTCCTTCAATGCCTGAGCGGTTTTACGAAGCGATAACCCAAGATTCACTTTGTAGGTAAGACAAAGAGACATGACATGCTGGTCATGTTTACTGAATTTTAGGGAAGAAGCATTCTTGGGAAGAGTGTTTAAATCCATGCGAAAGAAATCTATCTGGAATTCCCGGTATATGTAATGGAGTTTATATTTGTTCTTGCCATAGTCCTCCTTAAGGTCTTTTTTATCAACCTTGTTTAGATTGTGGAGGTAGTAAGGACATTTTGGATTTACGCATTTGTGGACAACAAAGTGTTTGCGGTCTTTCTTATGAGCCAGCGAGTGATTGCAGTGCGGGCATTTGAGGGAGTAGGACTTTGAAAAACGGTTTTCTTCCCGGAGAGAATGCGGTGGAGCATACTTTGCACAGAATCTGTCCTTTTGAACCATTATTCTTGTAGAGATAAGGCTTTGGAGCATTGCAACGTGGACAGCTACAGTTGCCATCAATATCACATTCAGAACGGCGGCTGACAGGTTTGATTTTCTTGCCATACTTCCATTCGAGGTAAGGAATGTAGTCTTTGTAATCCCATTTTTCGTAATAGATTATTTTTGGGAGCTTATCAATCTTGAATTTTTGATATTTGGGAGAATGGGAGTCATCGAAGACCCACTGCTTAAGGGGAATATATCTGCAGATAAAATTAAAAAGCCAGCAGATTTGTTTATGTTGGTATTGAATAAATAGAAGTAAATAAAGTATAATGTCCATGAGCATTGTCTCCTTGTTGATAATGGTGTTTGTGGTGAACTCATTATACTTCTTTTGGGAGGTCAATGCTCTTTTTATTTGCAAACCTTCAATAAATCAAGGTTTTAAAAGAATTTTAGAACACAATAAAATGGGTAGTTTTTGACACTACCGTTCGGTAACAGGAGAGCAATGCTTATGACAAGCACATGTTTTGCCGCCGGTACAGGTACAACAGCGGTAACACAGCCACTTGAGAACTTAAAGACACTTGTAATTGCAGTAATCGGTGCAGTCGGTGTAATTATTCTCGCAAAGAATGTCATGGAGTTTGCACAGGCATATCAGCAGCAGGATTCCTCAACTATGAACTCTGCTCTTAAGGGTATTGTAGCCGGAGTTATGATGGCAGGTATTTCAACAGTATTAACATTCTTAGGTTTCTAGGAAAAGCAAAGAAGCGAGGTGAGAATGAATGGATATTGTTTAATCTTGGAGATCAGATCCTTGCTCTTCTCGAAATGGTATTTGGATTTTGGAACAATCAGATATCGCTTGTATTTTCAATGTTAGGTCAATCGCCCGTGAACTTCAAAGGAGGAGGTCCATGGGCGGTTATCGCCGGCATTGAACCGATATTGTTGCTGTTGGCTCTTCGCTTGTAGTACTGTTCTTTGTCATAGGCTTTTTGTAGTGATAGTATTGATATCAGGGGAAGAGATGAGGTTTGAAGTAATACTTCGTATGCTGATTCGACTGGGACTTGCGGAATGGTTTGTCGCAAACAATGTCACGATTATGAAGGCATTTTTCACATCCATAGGAAATCTGGTTAATCTGCTATCGGCAGGAAGCTATACAACACTTACGATTGACAGTACACAGGCAGATATCATCAAAAATCTTGGTTTTGGAGAGAGTCTTATCATGCTGATACTGGCAGCACTTCTTTCCATCATCATTATTATCTGTGGTTTCTTTATGATATACACGGTATATTTCAGATTCCTAAGATTACTGATTATTGTTCCTATGGGTTCCATTGCATTTTCGACAATGGGTGGTAACAGAACGGTGAACCACACAGTAGCTGCATACTGTAAATACTTCCTGTCTGTGACATTTGAGGCTGTAACAATGGCACTTGCCATAATTGTCTGCAATGCCTTTATCAATGCGGGCCTTCCGACATTTACTTCAAGTTATGCAGACTGGGCAAAAACGCTTATTTATCTTTGTGAAATGACATTTACCATTGCACTTACGGTAGGAAGTGTAAAGGGAGCACAGAGTCTGACAAGCAAGGCATTTGGACTGTAGGAGGTTATGGCATGAACGAAGAAATAAAAGTGATAAAGGATGACCGGGGGAGTGGAGTATAAGTGTCTGACTTATACTTCACGCTTTACCGGAGAAACAGATGTGGCATTTGACATTCAGCAGTATATGAATAACGGAAATATGTATATCGGTCTTGGGTGTAATGAAGAAGGATATCTGGAACCATTTGCAGATCTGACAGTAAACCTTGGGGATACAACACCAAATTACTGTGCATATGTAGACACTAATAATCTTCCGGATGCAGAAACCTTTATTGCAGACAACGAACTGGGAACATTTACAGGTTTTGTTAAGAGAAGCGGTTTACTGTGAATATCCATTGTATATGTTTAATCCGGATAAACTTAGAGAGCTTTGTCCGGATGGAATTGCAATGTATGAGAAGAACAAAGGAATCGTATTAGAGAATAAGCAAAAAAAAATGAAACGAGGTGAGAAAATTGGTAATTGAAATCAACAAAGATATTGACCGTTATCGAGGAATCAGTTGCTATGGGACTTACAGCCAAGCAGCTGATTTTTTCGATTGCAAGTGTTGTGATAGGTGGAGGTCTTGTTTATCTTCTTTATCCGTTTATTGGACTTACGGGAGCTGCATATGTAGCTATCCCGGTTGTAGCACCGATTGCACTTGGCGGGTTCTATTCCTATAACGGGATGAGTTTCTATGAAGTAATGGGAAAGAAATTTCATTATATGTTTGGAAACAGGGCACTAACCTATGTCTCAACGGAGGGCGAGCCTGCAATTAAAGCCTATGAGCTGGAACAGGCAAACGCTGCGAAAGTAAAGGGAAAAGGTAAAAAATGTTTGGTGCTTCAGCCAAAGCAGATGTATCAGTCTCAGATGTAAATAACACGGATAAAAGAAGAACAATCAGGCAGAGTTTGAAGCAAGTAAGAAGAAAATGATGAGAATGCTTATCATCTGCGTGGTATTTTTTTGTGTTGCTTATCGGTGCCGCAGTTGCCTATAAACTGGGTTACCTTGCACCACTCATCAGTTATGTAACTAAGAAATAATTTCTGACCTGTTTGGTCGGAGTAATTTTGGCATCAGCCGGATTGCTCCGGCGGTGCCTTAGAAATAAGGAGGACAAACAAATGGGTTTATTTACAGATGGATTTAAGGAACTGAAAAAAAAGCAAGTGAACCACTTTACAAATCCCCCCTAAATCCATACAGGAAACAATTGAGATTATGGCAGTAGCGGAAAATGGTATCTTTGAGGTGGCAAGGAACCGTTACAGTAAATGTTATCTGTTTCAGGATATCAATTACACTACTACCAACGAGGATGAGCAGATAGATATCTTTGAGAGATACTGCAAGTTCCTCAATTCACTTGACTGTAATTACAAGATTACGGTCAATAACAAGAATAAGAATATGGCAGAGCTTCGGGAAAAGGTCATGTTCCCAAAGAAGGATGACGGCTTTGACGAGTATCGTCAGGCATACAACGACATCATTGAGGAGAAGATTCTGGACGGCAGACAGGGGATTGAACAGGAGAGATACCTTACACTTACGATTGAGCGTAAGAACTTTGAAGAGGCAAAGGCACAGTTTGCCACTTTGGAAGCCACCATTCACAAGGCATTTAATGAGCTTGGAACAGAGATTGTTCCTCTTACCGGTAATCAGAGACTTAAGATTCTCCATGATTTTTACCATCTTGGAAATGAGGAAGAATTTGACTTTGACATTAAGAAGGCAAAGAAGGTGGGAGCTGACTTTAAGAATGACCTCTGTAATGGAATGATTAAGTTCTTCCCGGACAGCTTTGAGGATGAGAGCAAGTTCTGTAAGGCACTTTTTATCAAGAAGTATCCAAGCAGCTTATCAGACAGGTTTTTGAATGAGATTACTTCATTACCTGTTCACTCCATTACAAGTATTGATGTAGTACCTGTGCCAAAGGATTTGACAACCAAGACATTACAGAAGAAATATCTCGGTATCGAATCTGACATTATCAAACAGCAGAGAGTCCGTAACAAGAACAATGACTTTTCTTCTGAAATCTCTTATGCAAAGAGAACGGAGAAAAAGGAAATTGAAGCAATCATGGATGATGTCCGTGAGAATGACCAGTGCCTGTTCTATGTGGGTGTGACTATCATTCTTATGGCGGATTCCAAGAAAGAGCTTGAGAGTATCACGGAAACCGTTGAAACCATTGGAAAGAGAAACAGCTGTACCATTGATGTGCATTATCTGAAACAGAGGGAAGCACTCAATACAGCACTTCCGATTGGTGTAAGACAGGTGGAAACCATGAGAACCATGCTCACACAGTCCCTTGCGGTGCTTATGCCATTTAATGTGCAGGAGCTTAATGATGAGGGTGGTGTATATTATGGTATCAATCGGGTAAAAAGAATATCAATATCGGAAACCGAAAGAAGCTTATCAATGGAAATGGGTTTGTATTCGGTGTGCCGGGTTCCGGTAAATCCTTCTTCTGTAAGGCTGCAATGGGGCAGGTGTTTCTTTCTACCGATGATGAAATCATAATTATAGACCCTATGAACGAATACTTTGATATTGCGACAACCTATGGCGGCACGGTCATCAATATGTCCACTTACACGGACAACTATGTGAATCCTCTTGCCATGGATGTATGGAATCTTGACCAGAACGATACAAAAGGCTGGGTAAGGGAAAAAGGTGAGTTCATGCTTGGTCTTTGTGAGCAGTGTATCGGAGACAGTCTCAATTCCCGTCAGAAGTCCATTATTGACCGATGCGTAAGAAAGATGTATATCGACATTGCAAGCAGTAGAGAGAAGTATATTCCGGTTATGAGTGACTTCTATGATATTCTTATGGCACAGCCGGAGGAAGAGGCAAAAAAAGAGATTGCCTTATCTCTTGAGCTTTTGTAAATGGTTCACTTAACATTTTTAATCATCAGACAAATGTGGATGTGGATAACAGATTTGTTGTATATGGTATCAGAGACCTTGAACGGAGCTTAGTCCGATTACAATGCTTGTTATGATGGAGTCCATCCAGCAGAGAATTGTGGAGAATGGAAAGAGGGGCAAGGCAACATGGCTCTATATTTGATGAATTCCATGTCTTGCTTAATTCCGAGTATTCAGCTAAGTATTTACAGCAGCTTTGGAAGAAAGTAAGAAAGCAGGGCGGTCTTTGCACAGGCATCACGCAGAATGTCGTGGATCTTCTCCAGAACTACACTGCAACTACAATGCTGGCAAACAGTGAGTTTGTGGCACTTTTAAAACAGGCGAATACTGATAGTTCAAAGATGGCAGAGGTAATTGGAGTATATCAGATGCACAGCTTAGATTCGTAACAAACAGCCAATCTGGTATGGGACTGTTAAAGTGCGGTAATGTGGTTATTCCGTTCGATAATCAGATTGAAAGGATACAAGTCTTTATAAGCTCTATAACACCAATATCCATGAGAAAATTGCAGAACAGAGGGCTAAAAGAAAATCATGTTTCGGTAGTATAATAACGCTTTTTGTGATATATTAATTGGTGTGCGGTAATTGTTCCGCACACTAATTGATTAAAATTTTGAATGAAAAAATCATGAAGAAATGGGGAATAATATGCCTGAAGAAACAAAACCTCATATTGTGAAGTCGCATGATATTAGTTTAGATTCTGACTATGTAAAATGGATTCATGATGTGAAGCAACGTTATATATCTACACAGATAAAAAAATGCTGTTAAAGTTAATACAGAACGGCTTTACTTTAATTGGCAACTGGGGCGGGAGTTAGTAGAAAGAAAAGCGGAAGAAAAAATGGGGAAAAGGAAATTGTAGAGCAGTTAAGTCTCGATTTACAAAATGAATTTCCTGATGAAAAAGGCTTTTCAGCAAGAAATCTTTGGAATATGAAAAAATGGTACCTGTTTTATTCATCAAGCGATATCTTTTCAGAAATGGCTCATACGATTGAAGACAGTATCGATTTAAACAGCTTAAAACTGCAACAGGTTGGTGCAGAAATTAGTGAAAATCAAAAACTGCACCAAGCTGGTGCAGAAATAGAATTTCCTGCAATCTTCGGATTTGTACCATGGAGACATCATGTGGAAATAGTAACAAAATGTAAAACAATAGAAGAAGCTTTATTTTATGTGAGAAAAACAATAGAAGAAAGCTGGAGCAGGAGTACACTTGTTGATTGTATAAAAGCAAATTTATACCAATCATCAGGTAATGCGCTTACTAATTTTGCGGAAAAACTTCCTGCCATACAAGGAAAACTTGCACAGGAAATAGTAAAAGATACTTATGATTTCGGTTTTGTATCACTTCCTGTAGGATATGATGAGGAAGAGTTGGAAGATGCGTTAGAACAGAATATTACACGCTTCTTATTAGAGCTTGGATCAGGATTTGCCTTTATAGGAAGACAGAAAGAGATTATCGTCGCTGGTAAAACAAGAAAAATAGATATGCTCTTTTATCATATTAAGCTTCGCTGTTATGTAGTTGTTGAACTTAAAGCAGTATCATTCGAACCAGAGTTTGCAGGAAAACTTAACTTCTATGTAAATGCGGTCAATGAGTTAATGAAATCAGAATCCGATAATCCAACAATTGGTCTTCTGATATGTAAAGATAAGGACCAGACAGAGGTTCAGTGGGCTTTTCAGGGAATAAAGACTCCTATGGGAGTTGCAACTTACGATAATATACGCTTACAAGAAATAAAATCGCAGTTGCCATCGGAGGAAGCTATTCAGAAACGATTAGAACAGGCAGAAGAAGAATATATGTTAAAACTAAAAAGAAAGAAAAAAATAAATAATCCAGTGAGAATTATCACATAAGCCATTTGGACTAACCATCCAGATGGCTCTTTTTTTACCCTTTTTGGGTAATGGATGTAGAAAGAAGGTGAGAAAATTGAAAATCAAAAAGGTCAATGACAAGCCTATGGTGATTCATACCAAGAAGAAAAAAGCAAAGCTTCATACCCATGAACCAAAGAAAGCGTCCATCAAAGCTTCCAACATTTATACGGTTGACCGCAGTCCGAAGATTAAAGGGTCGAAGATTGCAACTACTGAAAACAAGAAGTTTCGAGGAGTACGATTCATCCGGTTGATAAAGCAAAGAAGGGAATGTTCAGGCAGTACCGGCAGCAATAAAGGAATCCAAGCAGTCCATTAAGACAAAGAACTCTTCCATTATGGTTGTAGGCGCAGCCGGGGCACAGACTGCGTTAAGTCAGATGGAAGGCGGTGAGGAAGTCGGGGATGCGGCAAATATTGCTTATGCTGCAACAAGACCGGTAACGGGGACTGCATCTAGGGGGAGCAGAACTTTTCAGACGAAAGGCACTGGCTGAGAAAAAAGAAAGCGTATCAAAAAAAAAGGTGGAAGCCGGAAAGAAGCTTTTGCCAAGAAAAACAGCAAAAAGAAACTGCTAAGACCGTTGCAAAGGAGGCATCCAAAGAGACTGCCAAGGCAGCGGCAAAGGAAGGTGCAAAAGTAGCAGCAAAAAGTTGGAACTACTGTTGCAGGAACAGCAGCCGGAGCAGAGACAGGTCCGTATGCTCCTCTGATTGGTATTGCTGTGGGTAAGGCGGTTGGAGATAAGATTGATAAGATGGATGCCCAGAGAAACAGCAGAAACCGAAAGATCAAGTTCTTTCTTGATAAGATGAAAGCAGAGGGCGAACAGCAGGACAGTTTTGCAAAGCTGGTTAAAGATTTGTTTGTCAACAAAATGGCACTACCAATAAAAAAAGATTATGGTTGCAGTAGGAGGATTTTTTATTGGTGCTTGTATTACTAATTGCGGTAACAGTTCTTTCCGGTAGTAGCAGTAATTGCTATTCTCTACAACTCGCCATTTGCTTTTTTCCTCCCACCGCTGGAGTCGGGGGATACGGTCACTACGGTAGCAAGTGCCTATGTCTCGGAGTTTAACAGAGACATTAACACTCTGGCAAATGAACACACGGGATATGATACCGGGCAGATTGTGTATGTGGATTTTGAAGGGGAAAGTGCAGGAAACTTCAATGATATTGTCACCATCTATATGGTCAAATATGGAGTTGGGGATACTGCAACCGTTATGAATGATACCTCCAAGAGTAAGCTTAAAGAGGTATTTGACGATATGTGTTCCTACACAACAAGTTCCGGAAGTGAAACCACTGAAAATGAGGATGGTTCAACCACTACACAGACTGTATTGTATGTCAATGTGAAGCTGAAAACCTGTTATGACATGATAGCGGAATACAATTTCGATTCGGATCAAATCGAACTGGTTGAAGAAATGATGCGGATGTTTGGCAGTACAAAGTGGTGTCACACCGCAATCAGCTCTGACACAGGCAGAGGTGGATGCCATTTTGCAGGGCATTACAGACCCGACACAGCGAACAGTTGTCTCCTATGCACTGACAAAGGTAGGCTATCCGTACAGTCAGCAGTACAGAGACACAGGCAATTATTATGATTGCAGTTCCCTTGCTTATTATTCATGGAAAGCAGCCGGTATTGATATCAGCTACGGTGGAGCAAATACGGCTGCTGCGGAGGCAGAAGGTCTTGACAGTGCAGGTCACACAGTAGCTTATGCAGATATGCAGCCGGGAGATTTGATTTTCTACAGCTATGAGAGAAATGGAAGATACAAGAATATCAGTCATGTGGCTGTGTATGTAGGAAATGGAATGGTGGTAGAAGCAAAAGGTGTTGCTTATGGCGTAACCTACAATGCAGTACCGAATGTGGGAAGCATTGTGCTCATTGGCAGACCACAGTAATCGAGGAAGAATAATGAAAATACAGCATCTGGCAGAGAGCTCGGTTTTGCCGGATGTTTTTGGTTAGGAGGGCAAAATGAAATTAAACGATATGATTTTTGTTATTGAGAACCGGAAGGGAACGGTTGAAGCCAACTTCCTTCTGACACTTGATGACACGATAGAAATGCTTAAGCAGTCCGGCGAGTATTCCATGAAAGAGACAGCAGCTATCTTTTCAGAGCTTGGAAGAACCATGACTGAGCCTGACTGGGCAGAGGTATATCTGGCAGGTAACAAGACTCTTTTCATGTGTTATTGCAGAGATGAAAGCCATCTTAGTGCATTTCTCAATAAGAAATTTAATGATGAAAATGTTGAAGATGTGCGTTTTGATTATGAAAGATGCAGTCTTGAATGTAAGGAAAAAGATAAGGCTTTATGGGATTGCTGAAAATGGAGAGAAAGACAAGATGGTTGAGCATCATTACAGCCATATGGAACACCAGTTTAAGCAGGGGGGAGAATCTCCACAATTTCAATGGTAAGGATTATAAGGTTGTGGAGCTTTTATCACCAAGAAATCTGCTTCTTATGGATATGAGCAATGGAAACTTTGTGGTGGGACTTGGTACAAGTCTTTTTATGAGACAGATTAAGGGCGACAGTGAAGAGCCTGAAATCGGTATCGAATGGGAGCACGGAGTATATCTTTCTTCCAAGCCGTCACGCATTGACTTTCAGGGCATACGGGAAGATTATGGCGGAACAAAGATGGAAAAAGACAGGGAGGATATCCGGCTGGAGCAGGAGGATTATTTTACACAGCTACACAAGTTAGCCAATAATGCACTTTGCAGTGAGGATATCAGGGGGAGCTTCTAAGTGAGATTATGCGTGCGGAATTCTGTACGGATAAGATGGATAAGTTTCATCAGAATCTCTCTGCCGGAATCTATGATGATGACAGCGAACTGAAGGTATTTCCGGTAACGGTGTGTAAAGATATGCAGAGTGTATTAAGTGTCAGGGGGCATTGATATGGAGGATGCCATTGAGGTTGCAGCCAATGTGATATCCATGGCAGAGGTGCACTTGGATAAACAGAAAGCGAGGTAAATTCTGTATGGCTAAACGAAAGGACTTTGATATTGAAATCAGAGAAGAATTATCAAGAACAGTTACTGTGAAAGCAGAAACTCTTGGTGATGCCATTAACCGTAATGGATCAGTACAAAAGAGGCAGTCGTGTGGTCTCTTGTCCTACAGAGGACGAAGCAAGGGAATATATCAGAGAACAGGAAGGAAGTGAATCTGATGGAAATTAAGAGAGGCGATATCTGGATGGTTGATTTCGGACCGCCGGAAGATGACGAGGATCATCTGCAGCACAGCATACGTCCTGTAGTGATTGTCAGCAATAACCGGGCGAATGAACACAGCATGGTACTTCATGCTGTTCCTCTGACCAGTAAGATAAAAAAAGAAACGCTATATGCCGACTCATGTATTTATCAATGGTTTTCAGGCAGAAGGGCTGGACAGGCACAGCATATAGCATTGTGTGAACAGTTATGCTGTGTAAGATATGGAGATTTGATGCGTCGGTCGGAAAGGTAAGCACATTTCAGATGCTTAAGATTACACTGGGGATGCAGATACAGCTTGGAATGGTAGGAAAGTATAACGAATAAAGAATAGTGCCGGAGCATCTGCCCCGGCTTTACATAGCCACCTGTATGGGTGGCATTTATTATTTTGAAGATTGGAGGGACTTTATGACGGTAGAGGAATACAGAGCATTGCTTGATACAGATTTTATTAATGTGGATATTGAACAGTTAACAGATATCAGAAACATCAAAATTGATAAGAATCTTTCGCAGGAAAAGAGGCAGGCACAATTTTTGAAGCAGGTCGGAAATCCTTATCTGTTACGAAGAGGCAGCATGATTATTAAGGTCAGCTTTGCAAATAACGGACTTTCCATGGAACAGGCATTTGAGAATCTGTTATTAAATGTCTAAAAAAGAAAAGAAGTGGTGGAATCTTTTAAGGGATATGTGCTATGATGGACTCGGTATAAAAAATCTAAATTAGTGCATATCACCTTATTGAAAAGTTATCTTCTAACTTAAACAACAATAGGAGGATGTGCATATGAGTCAAATAAGTCAGATCAAAAAGATCTATCATGCAGCCATCTATGTTCGTTTATCGAAAGAAGATGGCGCTGTTGCTTCGCATGAAAAAAAACTGAGAGTAACAGTATCGCAAATCAGAAATCACTGATTAGGGAATTCCTTAAGAGTAAAAATGATATAGTGATTGAGCAGGAGTATGTCGATGATGGTTTCAGCGGTTCTAATTTTGAGCGCCCGGCATTTCAAATGATGCTTGAAGACATCAAGAAAGGCAAAATCGACTGCGTTGTTACAAAGGATCTGAGCCGATTTGGTAGAGAGTATATCGATTCAGGTATGTATATAGAGCGATTATTTCCAGCGATGGGAGTAAGATTTATAGCGATTAACGATGGCATTGATTCCGGTGTGAAGCAAAATCACAGTCAGATGAAATTATTATTCCATTTAAGAACCTCATTAACGATGCTTACTGTAGAGATATTTCTATTAAAATCCGTTCTCATCTTGAGATTAAGAGAAAGCAGGGGGATGTAATCACCGCATTTGTTGCATACGGATACAAAAAGAACGAAAAAGACAAACACAAATTAGAAATTGATGTGTATGCAGCGAATGTTGTAAAAGACATTTTCAAAATGAAGCTGCATGGTAAAAGTCAGGATGCTATTGCATCTGAACTCAATTCTTTGGGAATATTGCCGCCAGCAGAGTATAAAGCAAGCACAGGAAGCAATTATCAGACATGCTTTAAGACAAAAGAAAAGTCAGAATGGACATCGGTTATGGTAAGAAGAATCCTGACAAATGAGATTTATATAGGAAATCTCGTACAAGGGAAAGCAGACCACACCAAATCACAAGGTTAAAAAAGACCATTATAAAGGAAGAGTGTGATTGGGTAAGGATTGAAAAGAACCATGAGCCGGTTATCACTGACAGGGATTTTGAAGTGGTACAGAGATTGCTTGCAATGGATACAAGAACATCGCCTGACAGAGAAGAGGTTTATCCTTTGTCAGGTGTTGTGACTTGCGGGGATTGTGGCGTGCCTATGGTAAGAAAAAAAACCTCAAAAGTCGGTGGAAAAACCTATGCCTATTATCTGTGTGCAACTCATAAAGAAAATAAGACATGCGAATCACATAGAATTTCGACAGATAAGTTGGAAGAGGTGGTGTTGGAGCTTTTGCAGACGCATATTGATAATATCGTTGACCTTAAAAAGAATTCTTTCTTTTATCGGTAATGTACCATTTCAACAGTTGGATATGAAAAAACTTGAAGAAAGGCGTGAAAAGAAACAGGCAGAGGTAGACAGATGTGCAGACCTCAGAGGAATGCTTTATGAGGATATGAAGGATGGCATTATCTCAAAGGAAGATTACAAAGAGCTTCATACAGCATATGAGCAACGAAAGAAAAAATGCTGAAATTTCTATTCATCAGATTGAATTAGAAATGGATGATGTTTTAAATCGTAAGAGTAAAGGTTTTGTATGGCTTGATTACTTTACAGAGCATCAGAATATCGAGAAGCTTACAAGAGAGGTGGTTGTATCATTAATCCGTGAAATAAAGGTATTTGATAAAAACCACATCGAAGTAATATTTGATTTTGATGATTGCTACAAGGAATGTCTTGATGTAATCGAAAGTCAGGGACATTTTGTTGAAGTGGATAGTATGGGAAAACTGAATATCAGATTAAAGGAGGCTGTGTAGTATGGCAAGAAAGAGTAGAAAAAATACGCCGATTGCAGTTGCAGAGCCAACTGACAATCTGACCACAAAAGCAGTATTAAGTTTAGATAAGCAGGCTAAACCATATCAGGTTGGTATTTATGCCAGACTATCCTTTGAGTCGGAGGCAAACAAGGAAAGAGATACAGTTGACACACAGATTGCATATATTAGAGAGTTTGTGAAAGAGCAGGATGACATGGTAGAAGTCCGGTATATGCAGATATATCTGTTACTGGAACAACTTTTGAAAGACCAGAATTTGACCGAATGATTCAGGATATTCGAGCCGGCAAAATCAATACTGTTATTACCCGTGATCTTAGCAGACTTGGAAGAAATTATGTGGAAGCAGGCAACTACATTGAGAGGGTATTTCCTTTTCTTGGATGTGAGATATATTGCTATCACAGATGATTTTGATACTGCAAGACCGGGAACTGATTTATCTGTACCGCTTAAGAATATTGTGAACGAATATTATTCCAAAGACCTTTCAAAGAAAGTAGAGACCGGAAAGCATAGTATTTGGGCACAGGGGCGGCTTCAGTGAAGGAACGCCACCATATGGATATTACAGGGCTACAGATGGCTCAAGAAAGCTTTTTTGATTGATGAAGAAGTATCTGACAATGTAGTTAGAATTTTTAATATGTTTTTGGATGGGAAGGGATATGCTGGTATTGCAAAGACTTTGCAAAACGAAGGAATTCTTTCACCTCTGAAATACAGATTCTATAAGGCAGGAAAGAGTGAACTTGCAGAGAAAGCAAGAGAATGGCATCCTACGCATGTGAAAGAGATACTCCAAGGGGAATATTACATTGGAAATATTGTTCATGGAAAGCAAAGGAAGGCTCTTGATACCGGGAGAAAGAATGTTAAAACAGATGCATCAACATGGCAGCGAATAGAAAATGTTCATGAACCAATAATTGATAAGGACACTTTCTACAAAACAAGGGAGAGAATGGAGCATATCAAAAAGAAGCATTTAGAAGCATCAAAACCTAAAGCTGATGTTCCAAATAAGCCGGATAATATTCTGGTATATAAAACAAAATGCGCCTGTTGTGGAGGCAGTGTATTGATTGGCAGGCATCACACTTATTCAGAAAAGTTCTATTATAAGTGTAAGAACCGTAGAAAATTAGCCAGGGTTATGTGATAATAAGTACTCTTATGATTATTCTGAGGTTATGGATAGTGTTTTTTCTGTTATTCGTCAGCATATGAGTTTATGTGTTGAGAAAAACAAAGTTTGTTCAGAAGATGAACAGCAGAAAAGAGAATGTTCTTCAATATGATATCTATACAAAGCAGATAGCAAAACTTCAAAATGACGTAAGAAGAATTACTGCTAACAAAAGTGGTTTGTATGAAGATTATAGGGAACAGTTAATCACTGCGGAAGAACTGTGCCAGTATCAGAAAGAATATGAATGCAGAGTGAATGAGATTGAAGCGCAGATTACAGAATTGCTTCATCGAAGAAGTCTGTATGAAAAAAATTTCATATTGATGAAGGATGGGAAGAAACTGTCAATAAATATATGACTAAAAAGAAAACTTACAAAGGAGCTTGTGGATGCTTTTTGTATCAGAAATTGTTTTTTATGATGGCAATATAGAAGTTAAGCTCTTGTATGATGATTTCCTAAAAGGAGCTTCTTGAAGTGGCAGAAGAAAGAGAGGTGAGCAGCAATGGATAAGACGATAGCTCTCTATATGAGATTATCAGATGAAGATGACAACTTGGCTGCTCATGAGGAAAGTAACAGTATTTCCCATCAGCGAAAATTAATGCTCGATCATATCCAGAAACTGCCTGAACTAAAGGACTGCAACATAATGGAATTTTCAGATGATGGATATTCCGGAGCAGACTTTAGCAGACCTAATTTTGTAAAAAATGATGGATCTGGTAAAGGCTGGTAAGATTCAGGTTATTGTGACGAAGGACTACAGCAGACTCGGACGAGATTATCTTGAAGTTGGAAACTATATGGAATGTATATTTCCGGTTCTTCAAGTAAGATATATCAGTGTGAACGATAATTATGATTCTGCAAACAGCTTTGGTTCAACTGAGGTATGAGTGTTGCACTGAAAAATCTTGTGAATGCATTGTATTGTAAGGATGCATCAAAAAGGTAAGAAGCCGCTAAGGCAGTGTTGGCTAAGCAGGGAAAATACATTGCTTCATTTGCTCCTTTTGGGTATAAGAAAAGTGAAGATGATAAGCATGTGCTGGCACCTGATCCTGTCACTGCACCTGTTGTTCAGTTGATATTTGAACTAGCTATTAAAGGCATGAAATACACCGAGATTGCCAATTATCTGAATGATAACGGATATGATAGTATATTTGAGTATTATCAAAAAGATTGGAGTTAAGAGGTGTTACGAAAGGGACATTGGTGAGCACATGTGGAGTGCCAGTACAGTAATGGAGATTCTGTATAATGAAGTCTATATTGGTTCTGTAATCAACAACAAGACGGCTGATAATATTGATACCGGTCATCAGGTTGTGCAGAGATAAAGAGGACTGGATAATTGTTGAAAACTGTCATGAACCATTAGTTTCTGTGGAAGACTTCAAGCTTGCTCACAAGATGATTGCAAGACGAGAAGTGACGAAGAGAAAACCAAATGGAAAAGTGGCGTAAATCATATATTCGTTGTGGAGTATGTGGAAAGGGGCTTTACAAATACGGAAATAAATCCTCATACAGATGCCACAACGGTCATGTGTCACGTATTAGAGGTGAAGAACTTAAGTCGGCACTTCTGGACATTGCTAGAAATATGGCATTGGCTCAGTTGCAGGAATTTGAGTTAAAAACTGATGGCGGTAATTGTCCAGATAATCTTGAAAGGGAAATCGAATCACTTAAAAAGTCAAAGGCACACTATGCAAAGCTAAAGTTTGAGATATACGATGATTATACAAAGGAACAAATATCACTCGTGATCAGATGGCAAAAAAAACTGCCGAAGTTAAGCAGAAAATCGCAGAGATAGAAAGTCTGATAACACAGAAGCAGGAAACACTTGATATGCAAAAGGATCTCTTTCTTGATGCAAAGCAGGAACAGCTAACAAAGCTTAGTAAGTTGGATGAGTTTGATGAAGAAGTAATCAGATATCTCATTGATTATGTGTTGGTGTATGATAATGAGCATATTGAAATCAGATGGAACTTTGATGACTTTCAGGCTGGATGATGGTATAATCAGTAGTAATAGCGAGAAAACAAAATTATAAAGAAGTAACATGGGGAATCTTGCTAAAGGTTCCCCATTGATAAAAAAAATTAATTTTTTTTTGTTTCTTACTTGACACGAGCAGAGGTTCAACGGGTAATCATTCGGGAAAATCAGGAGATAGAGCTTACTTATACGGAGTTTGAGATTTTCAAGCTTCTTGCAAAGCATCCGGGAATAGTGTTCAGTAAGGAACGGATTTATGACATTGTGTGGAAGGAATCCTATTCCGGCGATTACAACATCGTCATGAGTCATATCCGAATATTCGGGAGAAGATAGAGGATAACCCAAGCAAGCCAACCTATATACAGACTGTTTGGGGAGTTTGGCTATCGGTTCAATAAAAATTTAACTCCCCTTTCGAAATGGTGTGTCTGAATGAAAAACACATGTATAATTATGCATTTTTGATGTATAAATCTACATTAAGGTTAATTTAAAAACGAATTTGTTTGAAATTTCACCAAATCAATGGAGGTGTTTGATTATGAAAAAAAGAATAATTGCAGTAATTGTAATTTTAGCTGTATTAGTAGCTCTATTCTTTATTGGCACAGGTTTTCAAAAAAGAATGGATGTCGTATTAGTTGATTACTCTGTATCAGAGGATGGAACGGAGATCACGCTTGATGTAGGAATTCCAACATCTTCAGGATATATCAGAGGATTTAAAGACAATGGCGGTGGAGTAAAACCACATTATCTTACATTTTTTCGACATTTGGTGGAATAAACAGTCCGATTGGAGCAGAGCATAGCTTCCAATTAGAGCTTACTTCGGATGATACAGAAATTTATTTTAACAGACCGGAGGGAGGTTACGAGTTGATTTTAGTGAAAGATGAAGAAACAGGTCAATGGCTCAGACCAAGTGGAATAGGTGAAGAAAAATAACACTATTTTTGAAGCAACCATTCTTGAAATTCGTGATAATTATTTTTAGTAGAACCAGTAGAGGGTAGTCAAGAATTAAACAATGCAGATCTGATTACAGTACCAATGAAAAACATAGGTACTGCTCCACAACCAAATGTTGGTGACATTATTGAAATAGCATATAACGGAGAAATTGCAGAAAGTTATCCAGCACAGATAACAGAGGTTTACGGTATCAAAGTTGTCAAAGAAGCAGAACAATGGGATTTAATTCCTATGGTCATGGTAAATGGCGAGTTATATATTGACACAGGTCATGAAAGTACAGTAGAAGCCCGTTGTGGTGTTATGGATGGAGAGATTACGTCAGAAGTAGACGGAAGTGAAAAGCCAACAAAAGACAATCAATCTAACTTTTGGTACAGGCTATGGATATCAATATGGTTCACAAGAAGGCATAATCGAGATTAATATGAATGAAAAAATGGTGGGTTTTTGCAACAGAAAAAGTCCTGGGCCAGTAGTGAACTTATGATAGACCCAGTTGCAGTAGTAAGTATTCATAATGTTTTCACAGGAGAAAATGCGAATATCACTGAAAATGAGGATATCAGAACTATATCTAATATATTATGTGGTGATGCATGGAATACAGAAGGTACAACTGATTGTTTAAGCAACATTGAAATTACAATCAACGAAGAAACATACAAATATCATTCCGATTGTGGTACATTCAACGATAATGTAAATCAGAACTATTTATCACTGGATGACGAAAGGAAAATTGTGGTAAATGCCATTTTTGCAGAGTATATATCACTCACAGCCACAGAAGTTCCAGCAGAATAAATTTTACAAAGGCTACCCGGTCAAAAAGATTGGATAGCTTTTATTATGTTTTTAAACCTAAACTCAATTTCAATCCAGTCAGCAAAACTAATTTTTATTATATCCAAGTAAATCAATAGCTCAAATTGCATTAACTTCTTAAAATGTATAAATAACAGGATAGTTTGGGTTAAGTAATATCAGAAACACTTTTCCGAAAAGGGAGAAATTTAATAACATAGAAACAGACAATTAAGAAACAAAAACAATGGCAGACGCTAAAACAGAAAAAAACAGAAAGTACAGGAAATAACAGGAGAAGTTGGAGTAGGGTATCAAGGAGCTTTTTGAAAGCGAGAAGTACAAGACTTATCTGAATACCATGTCAAAATTCCATAATTACAGCTTTAACAACACAATGTTAATTGCAATGCAAAAGCCTGACGCTACGTTAGTGGTCGGATTCAAGGAATATACTTTGCCGAATAAACAGGGGGGACGATAATGCAGGATGTTATGAATGTTAATCAGAAAGAATATAAAATTGTGAAGTTATTAGGACATGGAAAAGGTGGTTATTCCTATTTGGCAGAACGGGAAGGTAAATTTTATGTGTTAAAACAGATACACCATGAGCCATGTGAATATTACTCATTTGGCAATAAAATCGAAGCAGAACAAACAAAATGATTATAACAGACTGCTCGCAGACAGGAATCAGAATTCCAAGAATGTTAGACATTGATGTAGCAAATGAAAGAATATTAAAAAAGAGTATATTGACTATGAATGTAACAATTACATGGATGAATGGAATTTTGAAAATTGGGGGATTAAGTACTGGTCTAAGACAACGGAATTTATTGATTATATGGAGCGGCATTAGTTATGTAACTCAAGATTTTGTTCAATCCAAATCTCTTATAATCCTCAAAACTTGTTGATTTTACACGAAAAAAAACTATACTATAGATAGTACCTATTATTAGAGTCAGAGCGTAGAGCAGAAAAAGATACGAGGAAGTAATGATGAGAACAGAAGATAAAACAAGAATGACAGAGGGAAGCATTTCCAGAAAAATTATTTTATTTGCGATTCCGCTGTTTCTTGGAAATTTGTTTCAGCAAGTGTATAACACGGCAGATTCACTGATCGTAGGAAATTATCTCGGCGAAGAATGCCGTTGGCGGCAGTCAGCTCATCCGGGAATCTGATTTTTTGATGGTTGGATTTATCAATGGCATCGCAATGGGTGCAGGTGTTGTAATTGCCAGATATTATGGAGCGAAAAACAGGGGAAATGCCTGGAGAAAGCAATCCACACAACGGTTGCGTTTGGAATTGCAAAGCAGGAATTGCATTGACAGTGATCGGCATGCTTTTAGCACCGAAGATCCTGGTGCTGCTGGGAACACCCACAGAGGTGCTTCCGGAGTCTATCACCTATTTCCGCACTTATTTTGCAGGCTCTATCGGAGTGATCATGTACAATATTTTTGTCGGGATTTTGCAGTCGGTTGGCGACAGCAGACATCCGCTGATTTATCTGATCATTTCTTCCTGTATCAATGTGGTGCTGGATATTTTCTTTATTTCAGGATTGGGGATGGGAGTCGGATCAAGCTTTGGCAACAGCGATTTCCCAATTTATAAGTGCATTCTTATGTCTGTCTGATTCATCTTCTGAGAGCAAAAGAAGAATATAGGCTTCAGTTAAATAAAATACGTTTTGACAGCCAGATGCTGTGGCAGATCATACAAAATGGTGTGCCGTCCGGTTTTCAGAATTCAGTGATCGCGATCGCGAACGTCTTTGTACAGTCAAATATAAATGCATTTGGAAAAATGGCGATGGCAGGATGTGGATCCTACTCCAAAATAGAGGGATTCGCCTTTTTGCCGGTGACCTGTTTTACGATGGCACTGACCACTTTTATCAGTCAGAACCTCGGCGCAAAGCAGTATGACCGTGCGAAAAAGAGGAGCGAGGTTTGGCGTTCTCTGTTCGATTATCATTGCAGAATTGATCGGAGTTGTGATTTATACAGCCGCACCGGTGCTTATTGCAGCCTTTAACAGCGAACCGGATGTTGTACATTATGGAGTCATGCAGTCCAGAACAATTGCGTTATTTTATTGCCTGCTGGCGTTTTCTCATTGCATCGCTGCGGTTGCTTCGTGGTTCGGGATAATGCATCGGTTCCGATGATCGTTATGCTCTGTGACTGGTGTCTGTTTCGCGTAAGCTATATCACGGTTACGGTTCATTTTATCCCGGACATCCGCGTGATCTTCTGGGCGTATCCATTGACCTGAGTATTAGTTCGGTCATTTTCCTTGCTTTATTTTTTTGCGTGGAAAATGGGTGTATGGGTTTGAAAAGAGAAAATAAGCAGATATCCGGCACATTGGGAAAAGCTTGACAATTTCAGCTTTACGTCTAAAATAATATCATATGAATTTGAATGAGACTGATGCATAAAAAGAAATGTATCAGTCTTATCTTATGCAGAGGAGAACCGAATTTATGAAAAAAAGTGGAACCATGAAAAAAAAAATGCTCACCTATTATAAACCTTACATGCGTGTGTTCTGGACAGACATGTTTTTTTTGCAACGCTCTCTGCGGCGGTTGCCCTGATCATTACGCTGGTCGTGAGGTATGTGACCTACAATCTTGTGTACCGTGAGCCGGCATAAATTTTGCATCAGGCAGATACATTGCCATTGGACTGTTTGTGCTGGTGGCGGTTGACTGTTACAGTAAATTCTACATTTGTAATTATGGACATGTGATGGGAGCGAAAATCGAGTATGACATGCGTGCGGAAATTTTCGCACATTACCAGAAACTGTCCTTTTCCTTTTATGATGACCAGAAAGTCGGACAGCTGATGAGCCGTATCACAACCGATCTTTTTGATATCAGCGAACTGATGCATCATAATCTGAGAACATCATTCTGTCCGTGATCAAAATTGCCGGAGCACTGATCATTCTTGTGAACATCAGCCCAATGCTCGCAGTTGCGCCTTTGCAATATTGCCGTTCATGCTGATCTATGCATTTGTCCTGAATAAAAAAATGCGTCTCGCATTCAAACAGAACCGTGTAAAAATTGCGGACATCAATGCGCAGATCGAGGACAACTTATCCGGTATCCGGGTGGTAAAAATCTTTTGCCAACGAAGAGATTGAAAAACCGCAAAGTTTAAGCAAGGCAAATGACGGTTTCCTTTGCGAGCCAAGAAAAACAGCTATTTTTACATGGGAAGTTATCAGGCAGGGGCTTGGAGCGTTTACGACACTCATTCAGGTCAGTGTGATCCTGACAGGTACGGTGCTGATCGCAAAAGGCAGTGTGGATGTCAGCGACCTTGTCACATTTATGCTCTATATCAGTGTGTTTACGGATCCGGTCCGCACCCTCATTGATTTCACAGAGCAGTTCCAGAACGGTTATACCGGATTTGAGCGTTTTCAGGAGATCCTCGCCATTCATCCGATATCGAGGACAAAAAAGATGCAGTGGAACTTAAGGATGTAAAAGGAGATATTACTTTTGAAAATGTTTCATTCCAGTATGAGGAAAACACGGAAAAAGTGTTGAACCATATCAGTTTAAATGTTCCGGCGGGGGGCTTACATGGCATTAGTCGGTTCCTCCGGCGCAGG
>VOFJ01002967.1_pt1 | contig 22387 bp, 40 predicted proteins | sample 5384081 | NCBI WGS metagenome assembly VOFJ01 (sample SAMN12384729, study PRJNA508395) | human gut metagenome | isolation source: healthy gut I | host: Homo sapiens | reverse complement strand
GGGACAGTTTTTTTTGGTTTTTTTAAGATTTTGTTCATAGGGACTCCTCCTGGTTACTTTAACGCTCCCTCATAGGTGTGAGTTTCCCAGATGGACTCAAATTCTGCTTTCTCTATTACACAGGCGTGGAACTCCTCACCCCAGACATGGGCGTTCAGTTCCTCCACCGTAGGGATCGGCGTAATCTCGATGGCGCCGTCGTAAAGGTCAGGGATGTTACGGGTGCGGCAATCTGCAAAGATGTCAATGGAGCGGAGGACCAGCCGCTCATTTTCGGTATCCAACTTCATAGAGGATTACCGACGGCTCTCCCTCCGGTGCGCCCTCCCAAAAGAGTTTGATGTACTCGATCATTCCATTTCCCTCATTTGAACCAATGCCACCCCGTCATGGTGCCGGTTACCTCATCTATCTGTACCGCAATATCATAATTGCCACGACAGCCCAGCAAAGCTTGTAGGATGGTCGTTTTCCAGAATCAAATCATAAAAACTCAACCGCTATACCTTGGAATTCCTTTGGAATCTTCAGCGCAGAAAAGGAATCCGCTGACTGAGCATTTTGGAAAAATTCAATGGCCGTTTTCCTGCATTTTACTATGATTCCTGTTTGAGTGGTCAACTCTTTCATGTTTTCTCTGCCTTGCTCATGTTCAGATACATCCCCATCGTTTTTTTTTCATTGTCACAGGCCGCCCGGATCATTTTGGACAGCAGCATCAGGTCATCGATGTATTGGGAGTACACGCAGAACACATCTTCGTCGGAGTCGAAGTGAAACAGATCCACGCCGCTGTTGTTTTCCTCGAACTCCTGGATCACGCCCCGGACAAGCCGCTCCCAATCCTCGCTGCTGCCGATCAGTCCCAGCCGTCGGAATTCCTCTGTCCGGAATCCGTCACTGATTTTCAGCAGAAGGGAGATCGCATAGGGGTGGTGGGGAATGAGAAAGAATGGCGCGATCTGCTCCGGCTTCGCCCAAATTTTGAAGGGCGGGCGCGGGTCTGGTATCCAGGGCAAGATTTCCCATTCGTCCTCCGGTCTGTTTCCGTATTGGGAAAGGTCTTTCATAGTGTTCTCCTCATTCGATGTCGTTTCGTTCTTCTTTTATACATCCAGTGGAGCACCGTCCAGGGATGTGATCTGTGCCAGCTCTGTTTCCGTCAGATTCTTCAGGAAAATGCAGTATTCATCTGGGTGGCCTCCCACAAACTCCATTTTGGGCATCCCGATTTGCTGTGGGTCGGTGATCCACAGGCAGGGCTCTCCCGTCGCCCAAAACCGGGTCAGAGTAAGAATTTGGCCGTTGTAAATAACTTTCTGCTCCATCCTTATCCCTCCTGCAGCTTCTTCAGCAGCTTCACGATCCGCTCCCGGTTCTTTGCTGTTTTCATAAATGTGGGAAGATGATCAGCCTGGGTCTTTTTCTGGCTTCCCGATGGCTTTTCTCGCAAATCGGCGCTGAGATAGTCGATCAGATAGGCAAGATGCTCCCGGTTGAGGGCCCAGACTGGCTTTACCCTGGAAGGAGGTCAAAAACCACAGCTCCAGGCCGAAGTAAGGTTCTCTCCCGTCTCTGATTTCGCCAATATATGAAAACGCCTCAGCTGTTTTATGAACTTCTCCCGACATGGTTGTTCCGACAATAGGGACAGGCCACATGGAGGACGGAAAAGATGCTGTCTTGCTTCATCTTCAATATCCACCCGATAGTACCTGCCGCAGTTTTTGCATTGGTTATGGACATCATAGCGGTAGATCGTCCGGTCGCGTGTCATCCTGATGGCCGCAGCTCAGGCAGCGGAAATAGGCGTCGTCATCATCCGCTGTCACCACACCCGCGCCATGGCACTTGGGGCATTTCACCTGGATGCCAGTGGTCAAGGCGCTGTAGGCGCTGTGGGTGAAATAGGGTTCATCAATGATCCGGCTCATACGCCCACACGCTCTCTTTCAAGTAATTACTTTTACACAGCCGAAATCGGAATGATTTCAAATCCTTTGCTTTGATTGTCAGATTAGCAACGATCTTTTGCAGGAACTTTACCTGTTCCAGATACTCCACAGGAGCGTGAACTTGTTCCAGATAGCCCATATAGCGGATAATCTGGTCCAGTGCCCGTTTCCTGTATTTTGCGATTTCCCCAAATGGGAATAACAGCGGCCTGCCACATAGCTTGGAACATCGATAGACCGAATTGTTTCTATATCAAGTGCCCCATGCTCCTCTTTCTCAGATTTAATGGTGGCCAGCATATCTTCCACGGAAAAACGGATGCCGCGCTGGCAGAGAAACCGCAGTTCATCAAACAGGTGGTTCGCCACAAAGTGTTCAGCCAAGGGCTCAAAAATTACATCATCCTGATACCAGCCGCCGTGGGCGCAGGAGATCAGTTCACGGTATCGCTTTTCTGCGATCCACTGGCGCAGCACCTCTTTGCTCCCGACGCATCCATGCGTCCAGTCGGACTTTTGTTTCTTCGGGACTATCGTTGGATGTTCCATAGCAGGGCAGACCATTTGTCTTTCAGCCACTTGGTCACTGCCTTGCTGAATTTCGTGTAACTCAATGTGATGCCCCTTTCAAAAATCCCGCAGCTGCTCAAACTTCTCAATCAGGGCATCTTTTTGGAGTGTGTTGACCCGGCAGTGCGTCCAGAATACCCCGCAGGGCCATGTAGATTTCATCCCGTTTCTCGGTTTCGATAAAGCCCATCTTGTTGAAGGTCTGGGTGTATGCTGCAACCGCGTCCAGCGCCTGGGCCTGGGCGTCCTCGCCCGGCTCGGCGGCCAGCTTCATCAGCTGGGAGCGGGTCTTGCGGTATTGATTGGCTGCCTTTTTCGCAGCGGCGGCAGGAATATGCTCCGCACCGTCCCAGCCTCGGAAGGGATTGTCCAGGTTTTGCGCCAGCCACTCCGGTTTCCGGGGTTTGGTGATCCGCAGATCCATTCCCGGCTTGCTTTTCCAGAGCTGCTTTGCCGCTTTTGCTGCCGTCTCCGGCAGGCTGGTCATCCAGAACCAGCGAAGCTCCGGCATCTGCTCCGGGGTGGGGATGTCATCCGCGCCGAAGCCAACAGGTCGAAGGTGGATAGGTTCGTCAGTTCCCGGAACCCTCGCACGGCGGAGAAGTTCCCCAGGTTTCCCGGCGCGCCCCAGAGCCGCAGTTCCTTCAGGTGGGGATGGACAGCAGCCAGCCCGGTCAGATCAAAGTCCTTCAGCTCGATGCCATGCAGCCCCCGTAAGTTCGGCAGTTCCGTGTGCGGGCAGTATTCCCCGATAAATTGGAGGGTCAAACCGCTGCCATCTTCGGGGGCATGGATGGTACAGGCGTCCAGCCCCTTGTTCTGGAACAGGAGCTGCTCCGTTCCCTCACACAGCCATAGTTCCTCCAGCCCGGTCATGTCCAGCATCAGCTTTCTGATGCTGGTGCCTCGCAGAGATCAAGTGTCCTCTGACCGTGGTTCAGCAAAGTCACTTCATCAACAAAGGGGGTTTCCCCAAAAACTCCAGCAGATCCGGGTGCCACCGCTGGCAGATGAGGTCGGAGAGGCAGGGCAGTGCCTTTAGTTCCAGTGCCGAATCGAAAGGTGCATACTGGTCCATCACCCGATGGCTGTTGACCTTCAGCGGGATGCCACCGATCTCCGTTTGCTCGTCGCTCTCCATGGCCTCCTTGAAGGCCCGCCGCCGCTCCTCCGGGATGGCCTGCCACCGGATCTGGAGGTACACATCATAACCGTCATTCCAGCCGCCGTAGGAGTGGCAGGGCTGGTCGGTGAAGGGCGGCAGGGTACCCACCAGCGTGTACTGGGGCGGGACCTCCATCGGCACCCGCAGCAGATGAAGGTCCCGGGGCCAGTACATGAAATCTATGTAGAGCGGGCGGAGACGGGGCAGTTCCTCCGCCGTCAGAGGGGCGTCGCCCACCCAATCCAGAGAGAGGACCACCGCCCAAGATTCTTTGCTCACCGTGTCCGGCGGCGCAATATAGGCCACCTGGCAGGCGGTGTAGCGTTTCAGATATCGGTTATAGACGGTATAGACCTCTCCGGCACTGGCTTTCATGGCGCTCTCCTTTGTTCTGTCACATTTTTAATCCTGCTCTCGATAACTGGCTTCAATGTCGATGAACCGCACATACACGGCGCAGACTTCGCCCTTTGCATCATAGCCTAAGTAGACGGGATAGTAACCGTCACCCCAGCCAGAGGAGAAGATGGGCAGATTGCAGTCCGTGTCCGGCACGGTCCAGTTGAGCCAGTCGCCGTACTCTCCCTGATATTTGGGGTAAGCTTGGGCGTTTTCTTCCAGAAGATCACAGAACAGGTCGTTGTAGGGGTCGATGTCCGGGTCTTCTTCTAGACGCTTGGCCCAGTAGGCCCTGAAGGCCGCCTGGGTCTGGATGTCCGCAACGCACCCCATCCCGGCGTCCACGCCGAAGCCGAAGTAGTCGTCATCTCCCCAGCGCCGCGTCCAGCTCCTCATTGCCTGTCATGCCCAGTTCATAGCGGCCAGGCTTTTCCCGGCTGACCTCCCCTTTGACGCAGGCGTAGCGGTCGCCGTATTGTTCGCTGGGTACCACACAGATCTTTACGGGATAAGTCCCGGCGGGGATTGTCTGTATAAAGGGCGGTGTGTCCTCCAGCTCCACCAGCGGATCACAGGCGAAAATTGTTCCGGTAGGAAAGAGGACGGTCCCGATGTCCAGCACATCCACGCCCATATTCCCAATCACTTTCTCTGTGAAATGGGCCTCTAAGTCATCTTTACAGGTCAATTTGTTCTTGATTGCTTCGTATTTGTTCAGCCATTCAGTTGTAGGCATATCAGTTTCCTCCTGTTGATTTAGTTTCTTGATGTACTCGCTCTTTGAGCCATCCCAATAGCAGTTCACACACCGGCCATCCTGAAAATGATGGTCACAATTTGGGTAGCCATAGAGAATATGGGCACATTCCGGGCACAGCCCCATCATCTGTGAGGAGCCTTTGAAAAACAGGCTTCCGCACTCATCACAAACGGCCAGTTCTTTTTCTGCCATAGAGCTCACCAGTCCCGTTCCCGGATGGCTTCCTCAGTATCAATGGGGATGCCAAACCACTCCAGAATATAGGCCACGGTTGCCGCGATACATTCCCGTGCCACCGTTTCGATCTCACTGTCGTTCTCGTCAAATTCCTCCTGAAGATCGTTGATGCCGCAGACCGCCTCGTCCAGCGTTTCCTGCACCACTTCGGTGTCGGTTTCGCCGCTCTCCAGCAGGTCGATGACCTTCTGAAGCTCATCCTTGACCTTGTCCACCAGAAAAGTGGGATAGTAATTGTCCTGGTACATCTCGTCCAGCAGTTTGTAATTGGGGTCAAATGTTTTCATAGGGATTGCTCCTTTCTTCGTGCTCGGCAGTCATGCCCAACTCGATCTCATCGTCGCTGTAAACCAAATGCAGCCCATGAGGGGCCTTTCTATCGAAATGCAGTTCAATGTCACAATATTTGAGGATCAAAGGTTTCCCGCTGCTTCTCATGGTGGAAACGGCATCGGGATTCCCGAAGATTTCTATGACCTCATCCTGTGACATGCCGAATTTCAGCGGTGAAATGTTCTGGGGATTCTGTAATATTTGATTGCGCCAAGTAGTAAAGTCCTGTTTCATATTTTTTAACAGCACTGGAGGACCAGCCAGATCCGGTCAAAGCGGCGGGCGGCCAGGTCCTCTTTGGTAATGTAGAAATAGATGTGCCCGCAGTCTCCGAACATCAGCTCAAAGTCGCCAAGCTCCACGATATCCAGCTGGAACAGCAACATCCAGCGGTCACGGGCCGTTTCTTCCGCCTGTTGGCGGATATCCTTCGGGATTCTATTCCAGTTTTCGGGATTCCCCAGGCGATAGCCCTGGGATACCAGGTCGCACTCGTCGAACATACTGTTCTGGATCACATCGGGCCAACCCAGCAGCTGGGAGCGATCCTCCGGGTCCTCGGGGTCCTCGCCAGTCAGTTCCTCCCAAGCATCGTTGAAAGCGTCGTCATCCTTTTCATCCGGGAACATCTCGCTGAAGTCCTGCCAGGAAGGATAGGAGTATTTTGAATCCATTTTGATCCTGACCATAGGAAACTTGAAATCCTCTCCCATATCCGCTGGAAAGTCAGCGGCGGACAGCGCGGAAATGTCCTCAAACCAATAGACACGGGCGCAGCCCTGATTCTTGGGGTCATAGCCCCAGCACTGGGTATCCGTTTCATAGAAGAAGGACAGCAGGCCGTGATCGGGTAGAAGATGCTCCGTGTCAAACCGGGCCAGCTCCGCACAGTTGAACTGGGCCAGGAAAGTAAGGGGACGGTCCTTCACCACATTGTCATAGCTCTCGCCCTCATAGGTGGGCCAAACGAAGTCCGGCGGCACATCCGGCTTCCCGCCGAAGCGGGTGGCACCCAGCTTATATTTTTTCTTTCTTAGCAATTTTCAACAGAATGCTGTTTCTGCCCAACGACTCCAGTTTTTTTTTTTCATATTCATAACATTTTCTCCTTATTGTTTCGTCATATCTTCCCATCCAGTGCCTCAACCGTTTTCATGGCAGCGGAATCAAATTTGCACTGCCGCAATTCCCGCTCGATCAGGGCAAACACATCGGGAAAGCACTCGATCTCCTCCTGATACTCATATTTCGCATACAGTTTCCCGTACTCCGAGATCCAGACCTCTGCCGGGTAGTAATAGCCGATGTGACCGACGGGCTGGCACTTTTTCACCAGCTGCCTGCTCAATCTCTGCCAGTTCACAGCCGGACATATCCCGAAAAAAGGCTTCTTCCAAATGATTTTTGATCCCATTGACCAGGTAAGGGAACAGAGCGAATTGGAAGTCAGCCGCCCAGTTCAGCTTTTTCTGCGCCAGGTACCACTCGCAGCACAGGCCGAAATACTTGAAGTCTTCGGTAAAACCGCTGGGTGGTCTTCATCATCGGGATGCCATGAGCGGCGTAATACTGCTCCGCAATGGAAATATCCACACTGCGGCCCTCCTGCCATCCGGCGTACTCCATCAGCTGCTTGACCTTGCTTTGGAGATCGCCAGAAATGGGGACGCGTTCTTTAATCATGTTGGTTACCTCCATTACCAGATTTCAGACATTTACAACTTTGCCACAAACTCATAGGAAACCGCAATGATGTTGTAAACATCATCGTATGTAAACAGCCGATAGTGCCGATAGATGTCTTTATCAAAGTCTTCCCGCACCGGCAGAGACTTCAGCCAAGTGCTATCCTCAATTAAATCAAAAGAACTGCCATCTAGACGCCCCATCCCAGCCAGATTTTCATAGGTGTCCAATTCGCAGGCAAAATAGGCCAGCACTCGCCGGAAGGTAAGCGTGTAGGGAAACCAGTCTTTTTCGTCCCTGTGCTGGGAGATCAGATGGCCATTGATGTCCCCCATAAAGGTCAGATTGTTCAGAGCATCCTGTTTCACCTGATCCAGATAGATGCAGTCCCGTCCCTTCAAAACACCTAAGCAGGTGTTAACAGCGGTCGTTTTTTCCATAGGTAACGCTCTTTCCTCAGCTCTCATGAGTAATACAAAAAATCTCCTTCCTCAAATCAAAGTAGACCACCATCAGCTCATCGGTGATCTCCGGGTTGAAGGACAGATCCAGAATGAAAACTTGCTGATTCATCTCGCTATCCACCAGGCTGCCAAACCGCTTGAGCCGCAAAAAGTCCGCCATCTCGGCAAAGGACAGCTTGGCTGGGTCGGTTCCCGGAAAGAGTTCCGCCGCAATATCCGGGCCTACCTCGTCCCGGTGGAACTCCATGAAAAATGCCACAATGCCATGGTAGGGGCTGTCCTCGTCCGCCAGCGCCGCTTTGATGGCAGCTTTGGCCTTTTCTGCCAATCTCTCCGCCTCATCCAGCATTTCTCCTACCGCATCCATGGCAGCAGGATCAGCGGTCAGTTCTTCCTCCACATCGAAGATAAAGCGCACTCCCGATTCCTCGGGAAAGGCGAAGATTTCCGCGCCGGGGGTATATGTAAAATCAATGCGTTTACAGTTCAGTTTCATAATATTATCCTCTTTACCCCCTCAATACAGGCAGCTTTGAGATGGGTGATGTAAGTTCTGTTTTCTTCTGTCATCGGTTTGCTCCTCATTCCTCAAACTCGCCCTCGATCATTCCGTTCAGATACCGGCCGGGATCAGCGATGAAGTCATCCCATTTGGCCAGGGGATGGAACTCCTCGTGCTCGATGTCCAGATACCACAGCTTCTTATCTCTGGGACTCCACAGCAGCAAATAGTCGCTGTAATTGTCCATTTTCGCCATAAGGGAGAGCAACTTTTTCCGTTTCCAGGTCATCTCCTGTACATCCATGTAGGGGTACAGTTCCGCCCATTTCACCCACTCCTGATCTGGGAATTCCAAACGCAGGGGGCCGGTCTTCAAGTATTCCACCAGCTTGGCGGGCAGCTTGTAGGGAATGAGCTGCCGGATCTTTTCCTGCTCGTTGTGCCATTCCTCTGGCTCCAGGGCCTTTAGATAGTCGGCCAGCTCCTGATTCTTTGTTCTGTACTGCCACGGTGTAGGGCCGGTCGCCGTATTTGTCGGCAATGGTGATATCCGCTCCTTGCTCAATGAGCCAGCGAACCATAGAGGAAATTGTTGGAGCGGGCGGCCTCGGTGACTGGGGTGGAGGCGTAAGGGAACATCATGTCCGGCTTGTGGTAATTGATATCTGCCCCTTTTTCCAGCAGGAGTTTGGCAAGCTTGGTCTCTCCATCGGACACCGCGGCCCGAAATGCCTCGCCACCAAACTTTGCCACCGTGATCCCAGCCTGCTCCAGCACGGGAATATTCTCCGGATGCTTGCCCCAGCGCACTTCCTGGAAGGCCCGCTCTTTCTGCTTCGGGCTGAGTTTCGCGGCCTGTCCAGCCAAAGAGCGCCACCACCTCTGGCCCACAACAGCGGGCGGCGGTGAGCAGCAGGGGTTGTTCCTCTGCCAGACCGGGATCAGCTCCATGCTCCAGCAGGAAGTGGATCATGGGCACATCGTTCCGAAAAACCGCGATCTCCAGCGGCATCAGTTTGATGTATTCGCTGAGCTGGATAGGAGCATCCAAATCCAGACCGCCTTGAAGCAGCGCCTCCAGCTTGGGAGTGTCATGGTCACAGATGGCGGCAGCCGTTTCCGGGATTGTCTCCCAGCGGCCAATATATGCAATTTGGTACATAAGGCACCTACTTTCGTTGTTGTTTCACTTGATAGGGAACGGTCCGGCCCAGCACCCGGCCTTTGCCAACGGCATTGGCTCCCTCATAGATCAAAAATTCCGCATTGTTTTCCAGCGGAGCATAGTCAATGGTATCTGGATAGAGGGGCTGGGCATTTCCCAAGGCCGGTGCATCAAATGTACACACAGCTCCGTCCAGAAAGCATACACCCAGAGATTCCGCAGTTCCAATAACAACAAAATGAGGACAATATTTTCCACTGACCAGGCTGGGTGGTATTTTTCGTTTGCCGCTCCAGAAGATGACCTCCACATGAAGCACCGCCCGGTTTTCATCTGTTCCAATCATGCCGCATTCTCCTCTTATCCCACAATGGTGGTTTCCTGGATAGCCAGATTATCGTAATCCATGGCGATCAGCTTTCCAGCGGCCTCTGGGGTACACATGAACCAGGTGCTCATGCCCCAGGCATCCATCCTTGTAACGGTGAAGAAGTCGGTTTCGGCAGGAGAGGGATTTCTGGCGTCAAGATAGCGGTCAGAATAGAGGTAGACCAGATCCACCTCCCGCTCCGGCAGCCACTTGGCCCGGCGCACACGGGGCTGTCCGTTTTTCAGCGTCTTTTCTCTGGGGTTCTCGAACCATTCCAGTTCCTTGAGTTTCAGGCCAGTGAAGGCATCCATCAGCCGCTGGGCGATCTCCCGGTGGGTAAACACGCCGCAGTTCCGGGAGCCCATCAGCCATGTCTGTATAAAATCGCCCACCTTGCTGCCGGGAGCAGGAGGTCCGTAGACGCTCTCATCCGCCCACATGACCTCCATCTTTTCGCACTGATCCGGTCGGGGGCAGGATTGCTTGTTGCCGTATCGGTACATGATATTCACATAACCGAAGTCCTTGCCGGTTCGGTCATGACCGACGGCTTCCACTTTATAGGCAGTTATGGACATTGCAGTTCCACCTCCTGAGCCAGCACAAATCCGCATAGTCCAAGGGAAGAGTCGATGACAAATACCCGGATGTGCTCCCGATCCATGCGCTCCCGCAGTTCCTCGATGCTGCAGCAGGCGGGAAAGCCGTAAGAGACAGCCCTGCCCAGCATTTCTTTGTACTGTTTAAAAAAGTCCGTCCACGGTGATCTCATCCATGCCGAAGAGGATGTTGTCCTGGATCACATTCTCAAACCAGTGGGCCAGCAGGCCGGTAAAGCGAACGGATACTTTCTCTCCGGCCTCGGTCTGGGTATCCATGTGCAAAGTATGGGCTTCAAAGTCGGTGCAGCAGCGCAGGACTCTGTTGTCGTGCAGACCATCAAAAGAGCCAATCAGCGTACTCATAGGGATTCCTCCTCGTCCATGAGCTGCTCCTGCACCTCTTTGGGCAGGTCATTCCACAAAAATATCGTATGTAAAATCCCGAATCTCCGGGTAACACTCCCGTGCGGTCTTTTCCGCAATATCTCTATTCAGGTAGTGCATCTCTTGGTGGAAAAACCAGTTGAGTTTTTCCATCAGCCGATAGAGTCGGATCTGTTCTTCTTGAGTCATGGCTTTGATCCTCCTACTTCAACTTTAGCACAAATCCCCAGATACTCACCACAATCAGAAGAACACCCAACAGAAAGAAAACCACACGCCGGTATCCTCTGCTGTGGCGGTGGGCATCCCGCGTACCAGTGGGGTCGCAGAGCCAGTTCCAGTTGCGGGCCGCTCCAATCAAAATCACGGCCCCGATGAGCACCGAGGCAATGTACCAATGCTCTTGCAAAAATGCTGTGATCTGTTCGCTGTTCATTCTACTTCCTCCTCACGCAAATACCTGCTGATATTTCTCTTTTCATACTCTTTTCAGACAATAAAAAATGCCCCACGCCGCACTGTCATAAGGACAGGCTGACGCAGGACATGAAGAAGCCGCGTTGAAGGAGCCGCATCCACCAGCAGATGTAGTTTCTTCAACAACCAAAATATTTTTTTTTCGTATCTTAAAGCAGCAAATTGCTGTTCAATATATTTGTTCATAGCGGCACCATTTGTTCTGAGCGTAGTTTTATATCTTATTATATCACAGCACCCCTTCAATGAAAATATTTTGTTGGAAATGCCAATGAAAAATTTTTGTGAATTTGTTAAGTCGTAGGGGTTGTTATTTCCATAGTATCTGGATGGATCAGAGTGATTGCTTTTCCGTTTCGGTAAGGCATAGTTGACTGTCTGTGCTGTACCTGAGCGCAGCTTTTTCTGATTATCAAACACACCGATAAGGTACTCTGCATGATCGACCATATAGTAATTCCTTTTTTTATAACTAGAAACATCCGCAGAATGTGAAATAACAATCGAATCGTTTGCGTTTTGGATCAGCTTTTTCAATCTATGTCTACTCTGATCCGGCCATTTAGAGTCATAACCGATGAAGGGAACTACAACGACAATTTTAATATCTTCGTATCCTGTTTGTGCCCTCAATGTCAGCAGCTGTTCTCCAGCCCACATATCCACACCAAGAGCACCGCCGACAAAAAAAAGTACGGACAAATTTCTCGTCATGAAGTATCCGAAACTGCTCCAGGAGACATTCTTTTAATTTTTGGCATAGGGGATCTTCCTCATTATATCAAAAGCAAAATCTTGTTGGTCGGTGGCCGGTAATGGCACAGGCATACTGATTCATACAAATCACCCTTGATAACCTGCCGTGATTACGCATATAAAGCAAAAATAACGCAAATAATAATGCGTATAAAGGCTGTATTATAAAATTATAACACAATACATACGAAGTATCAAGAATTGCTTTCTGCTATGCTAAAAGAGCAGAGAGGTGAGCGTATGGACGAAGAATTTATCCGCAATCGAATCACAGAATTACGATTGAAAAAAGGCGTTTCAGAATATCAGATGAGCATGGAGTTAGGGCAGAACAGAAGCTATATTCAGGCGATTTCCTCCGGGCGTTCTATGCCGTCTATGAAGCAGTTCCTCAACATCTGTGAGTATTTTGAAATCACACCGCTTCAATTTTTTGATGCACAGGAAAATAACCCTCAGCTTATCAAGAAGGCTTTGGACGGAATGAGAAAGATGTCAGATGACGATCTGATTATGCTGATTGGTTTTATAAGTCGCTTAAACACAGAAAACTAACGATAGGAGGCAGTAAGCGTCCCGTCGTTAGTTTTTTATTTTATGCGCAGCATATTGTGGCAAGCAATGCTTGTGGCTATCCATTTCGCCACAAACTGCTTGTTGAGGGCAGTGCCCCCAAGCCCCTTTGAACACAGAATTTCATTCTGTGGCTGCGCGTTCTGCGAACGCTTTTGACCAGGACCAGCTTACCGCTGGCCGTGGTCTTTTTCTTTTTCAACATCCTGTTCTACCTCCATTTTCAGGACCCGATCCACATTGGCCTTTGCCGTCAAAAGCTCCCGCATTTCCTCACGGGAACGCCGGTACTCGGCATAGGTCTTTTTCTTTTCTTCCAGCAATTTCGCGTACTCCGTCTGTAACTCTTTGACCTTGGGCAGCTTCTTGACTCCCATCTCATCAAAGGCATTCTTAGCAGCCTGGTGGAGCAGAATTTCTTCCTCATGTTCCTCCCGGAATTTCTTAGAGTAGCCTGCCTTGCGGTATGCCACATAGACCTCACGGGTCTTGGCATAATTTACAATGTGAGTACGCAGAACAGCGATCTCTGCCATGCGCTTTTCAGCCGCTTTGATCTGCGCCGAAAGATCATTGTGATGTGCCGTGGCAGCCGCAGCCTTTTCTTCTAAAATCGCATACTCCAGCAGGTTGTTCTCTGACAGGTAATTCATGGTCTGCGCCATTTGTTTCAGATTGAACACCTTAGCCCATCGAGCATAGCCAGCACCTTTTCCAGCCTGCAATTTTGCTTGAATATCCACCAGCAGATTGACCTTCTGCGGCTCTGCCTGTGTGACCACTTTTCTTTCGTGGGGTATGCGCTTTCTTCCCGGAGAGAACTGCCTGTAAATCATCCAATCCATATCCTTCGCCCAGGCTGTCCATGCGGGCGGCTTTTTCCCAACCGGGGAGCTTCAGACGATACGATTTTCCACGCTTTGATACCTCACAGCTGGACTCTTGCAGCAGCTTCAGCAGTTCCTCAAAATTTCAGCAGGACTTTGTGATAATGCGTTGTCAATCGTCACACGCAGCAGCTCTCGCGTGAGAGGGCTTTGCCTGATCGCCCAGCCACTTGTTATAGCTCTTTCCGTGAGGTTTCGGATTCTCTACAATGGACAGTCCGTTTTCAATGCAGATGGTATCACTTAACCTGCGAACCGCCTTGGTACTGCCCCAAAAGTTTCGGAATTTCCGGTCATACTCTAAGCTGACCGATGACCAGATAATGTGATTGTGAATGTGCGACTTGTCTATGTGAGTGCAGACCACAAAGGCATGATTGCCCTTGGTGAATCGCTTGGCAAATTCCACACCCAGCCGATTGGCTTCTTCCGGAGTGATCTCGCCGGGGCGGAACGACTGGCGCACATGATAGGCGATCACATCATCCGCACCTCGCACTCGTCCGGTCGCGGCAAGGTACTGCCGCTTTGCCAGAAGGAACTCTGCATCCGCAGTCCGGCTGTCACACGCATAGCCGGTAATGAGCCTGCCATTATCTGTTTTCTTGGGTTGGCCACATAGTCGATGATGTCACTTGATCGCCCGACTTTCTGTGCGGCCCTTGCCGACATGAAGCGGCATGATTCTCGTGGTTGCCATGAAGAAACACCTCCCTCAAGCAGAAATAAATTTGATATTATTTGTAAAATCTCGTATAATAAAAACTGAAAACTCTAACTGAAAGGAGGCTATTGCTCCTATGACAGAAACAGAACTTTTTGACACTTATACGCGGTGGAGAAAACATCCGTGTAGAGTTTAAGAAATCCACGAATGATGTTACAAAAGATGTATATGATACTGTCTGTTCTTTCTCCCATCGCGAAGGAGGAATTATCGTCCTGGGTGTAAAAGATAATGGAGAAGTTTTAGGAATTGATCCTGATGCAATAGACCGGATCAAAAAAGATTTTTGTAACCTCTATTAACAACGGTCAAAAAATCAATCCACCGCTTTACTTACAACCAGAAACATATACGGTAGATGAACGAACTGTTTTAGTCATTCAGGTTCCTGTTAGCAGTCAGGTATGTTTCGGCATCATGGCCGCATCTTTGATCGAAGCCATGAATCAGATATTGACATTACAGACAACTCTGATATGGTATATCAACTCTATGCAAGAAAAAGCGGAAGCTATTTCGTCAATAAAATTAACCCGCTTTCAACTTAGTGATCTCCGCTCAGATTTGATTGAACGGGCAAGAATGATGACAACAAGCCGCACTGCAAACCATCCATGGAAGTCCATGTCTGATGAAGAACTGTTGCGTAGTGCTGGTCTGATCTTAAAAAGATGAAGAAAAACAAATAGAAGGAATCACTCTGGCTGCAATTCTTCTTTTTTGGAAAAGATGCCACCATTATGTCTGTTCTTCCACAGCATAAGACGGACGCTATTTTTCGTGTAGAAAATCTGGATCGGTATGATGATCGGGATGTTATCATCACAAACCTCTTGGAAACTTATGACCGCCTGATAGCCTTTGGGCAAAAACATTTAAGTGATCCTTTTTGTTCAAGAAGGGATTCATAGTAGATATCAGTGCCAGAGACCATATTCTCAGAGATTTTCTCAAACAGTTTGGCTCATAGAGATTACTCCAGCGGATATGTTGCTAAGTTTGTCATTGAGAAAGATCGCTTGTATACAGAAAATGCCAACCGTTCTCATGGTCATGGTGCGCTGCAGTTGTCCTCTTTTTGAACCTTATGCCAAAAAATCCGCCTATTTCAAAAGTATTTAGAGAAATCGGTCTGGCTGATGAATTAGGGTCTGGAATGAGAAACACCTATAAATATACGCAGCTTTATTCCGGCGGCACACCAGAGTTTATAGAGGACGATGTGTTCCGCACCATCATTCCATTGACACCAATCGCTGTTGAAAAAGTTGGACCCCACAACACAGCCCATGATAAGACCCATGATGCAACCCATGATAAGACCCATGATAAAATTCTTGCGTTTTGTATGACGCCTCATTCTAAAGCAGAAATCGCAGAACATTGTGGTTATAAAAACACAAAGAAAAGAATTTTTTACAAATAGGTATCTGCGCCCGTTGCTTGATGCTGGAAGTCTTAAAATGACACTCCCGGACAAACCCAAAAGCAAAAACCAAAAGTATATCACAGTTCATTCCGAATAAATAAAGACGCAGGATCTTGGAGATACACTCTATCATCCTGCGTCTCTTTTTGTTATGCCCATGCCTTCCTTTCGTGCTACCATCATGCGCGAATGTAGCACAAAAAGTAAGAAGCTTTTTCTTCTAAATCAACTATATACCCAATCCTGGATCGCAAATTTCAAACTCTGCACCTTACCCATCAGCCAGATGGCAGCCAGTGGCAGCCCCATAGGGCTAATCAAAAATGCCATGACTAAAAGGATCAAACCATTTTGCAGGGAATAGGTAAGCAGCACAGCCACGCCAAGCAGAGCAATCACCATGCTAAGCAAGCCGAGCACCAGACCGGATATGTAGATCAGCCCTGTGCAGAGCCAGACAAAAAGTGTCAGAACCAAAATGACCGAGGCGGTGCAGTTATAATCATCAAAAGCCCTTTCAAAATCTTCATGTCATTTCCTCCTTGCAGCGTTCTTGGTATCTTTTCTAATCATATTATCCGGCATGGGCAGGCAAAAGACAAGGATACCGATAAAAAAGCGGAGAGAGGAGCAGCGAAGTAATGCCGTTCCTCCCTCCGCAAATGGAGTACCTATCCCTGTTATAAAAGTTTGGAAAGCTGGGTAAGAATTTCCTCTACGCCCTCCCATAACTGTTCCTGCCGCTGGGATATATCCTCCAAGTCAGCATCATAAATCCGCCCAGTCTCATGCACTTTACGGGTCAGCTGGTTTAAGTTGTTGCTGCTTCGGCGCATCAGGGAAACAAGCTCCTTCAGCTCCGGCAGATCCAGCTTGACCACATACCCATCCAGCGCCATTTTTCTTAGATAGGCTTCACGGTTGGAGGTTCCAAACTGAGACATTTTTTGCTCAATCACAGCAAGCTCCTCCGCTGAAAACTCTAAAGTTTAATTGCATATCCCGCTTACGCTTTGCCATAGTTATCGCTCCGGTCCCTGTTTCTTTGGGGCGGCAGGCTTGCGGGCAGGCGGTTCCTGCCTGAGCTTTTGCAGGACAGAGCCTTTTTTTTTCTCCTGAACGGTCTTTCGAGCCTGTCTTGTAAACAGGTCTACAAGTCCCGGATTGACCTGGTCTACTACCAGATAAGCATTGCGGCGAAACGATTCTTTGTCCTCCGGCATAGGAATGGTCTTTGCCCATGCTTTGTTGTCACGGGAGATCCGCCCATCTGCATCCTTATGCTGAATGGTATTGGCGAGAATAAAGTTCATTCGCTCCGGTCCGAATTTCTCCATGACCTCCTGCACCGCAGAAGCGGTATCCAGTCGGTTGTCTCCGTAGTGGGTGCTGATTGCCTGCTCAATGGCAACTTTACAGGAAAAATTCGCCTGGTCAGACAGCCAATATGCGTCTGTTTCTCCATGCTTAGTCGCGCGTATGAAGCAGAATGAAGATAAACTACCATGGGATTAAGTTCTTCTGGTTCTCTGCATACCTCATTGGCTCGGCTTTCAATGCTGTCCCGGATCACAGCCATATAGCCGGTCTCCAGCTTTTCAAAATAGCGGTACACATCCGCCAGCGGCGAGGGAGATTCCAAAAGCGCCTTGGCCTGGGCGTCGGTCAGCTCCAGCTCCTCCATCGCCATCACGATGTCCTCCCGGACGGTGTACTCATAGGTGTGGTGCAGGATTTCTTCTGGGGGCTGGCTTTTCAACCAGTCCCTATATTTTTCCTGCTCAGCAGCCATCTTTTTCATAAAGAGCTGTGTTCAGATCGTTGGTATTCATGTTATCGCACCTCCTCATGCTGTTTTGGTTTCTTGTCTGTACTGCGTGGCGGCACCGGGCGTTTCAGATGATCCAGCACCGAAGGCCGTGCGCTTTTGGCAACAACAGCCTCAGCGTGTGTCTGTCCCTTTCCGTCGATGTTGAGCAAGGGTATCCAGCTCCACCAGACGGGCGTTTTTTGCTTTTCAGTTCTTCTTCATAAAGGAATGGCTTTCCGACTTCCTCTTTTTTGCGGCAGCCTGCTGCTGATAGAGGTTATCCAGCTGGGCCTTTGCCGCCTCCAGACGCTGCGGCATCTGGGCCAGTGCGTTGTCGATACGGGTGAGATTTCCGCGCGGGTCTGTACCCAGGGTCGCCCGATGGGTCATCTGTCCTTTCAGCAGGAGCGTATATTCCTGTTTCCACGCTTGAAATTCCACCGACATAGTGAATCCCCGGTAACTGCCAATCTGCACCGGATCGGAGGTTTTGACCTCCTTGCAGGCATCCAGCAGTGCTGCACCGGCGTTTTCTTTGTCGGTCAGCACATCGCCCCGGATCTCCATGCCGGCAAAGCCGTCCTCTGGGTGCGGGTGAGCTGCCAAAATCTCCAGGTCAGATTCAAAGCCCTTGATAAAGCCCTTTGTGCTTTTCAATCTCCTCCGGGAAAGTATTTGAGCAGCTGGTCCTCCAGACGGTACTGCTTGCTCTGGTGGTCAGCTTTCATCAGCTTCAGGCGGGATACCTCCACATCCAAATCCATGCGCTCCTTGATACGGGGATCTCCGGCACACAGAGCCTTGATCTCAGCAAAACTCAGGGCGGTTTCATCCACATCATCGCAGGAGCGAACCGGCGATTTGGAAGTCATGATCTGGCTGATAAATTTCTGTTTGTTCTCCACCGTCTGCCAGAGGTAGGCGTCAAAAGTTCCCTCTGTGACATAGCGGTACACATGGACAAGGGGGTTCTGGTTGCCCTGGCGCTCGATACGCTTGCTCTGGGCAAGGTCTCCGGGTCTCCACGGGCAATCCAGATCATGAAGTGCCACCAGACGGTCCTGCACATTGGTGCCTGCGCCCATCTTGGCGGTGCTGCCCATAAGCACACGCACCTGACCGGTACGGACTTTGGAGAACAGCTCCTTTTTCCGCACTTCGGTATTGGCTTCATGGATAAAAAGCGATCTGGTCGGCAGGCATCCCCTGAGCAATGAGTTTCTGACGAATATCGTCATATACCGTAAAGGTCGGTCCCTGCTCCGGCAGAGGCACAGCGCCTTCCAGTGCGTGAAGCAGTGGATTATCCAGCGTTTTCGCCGCCTTGCTTGCAGGAGCTTTTGCCTGCGGTGTAGAAATGTCGCAGAACACCAGCTGGGTCAGCTTGTCAGCTTTGCCGTCCCGCCAGATCTGCATGATGTTGTCCACACACTGATTGACCTTTGTGCCAGGTTCATCCGGCAGCATCTGGTTGACGATTCTCTGGTCAAGCCCCAACTTACGGCCATCCGAGGTAATCTTGAGCATGTTATCCTGGGACGGGTCAACGGTTCCGCTGTGTACCAGCGATGCACGCTCCGAAAGAGCTTTGACCATTTCCTGCTGATGTTCGGTAGGCTGCGCCACGATGTTGTGGTATTCCACTTCCGGGGTAGGCAGATTCAGCTGGTCGGCAGTCTTAATGTCAGCCACTTCTTTGAACAGGTTCATCAGCTCCGGCAGGTTAAAGAACTTGCTGAATCTCGTTCTTGCCCGGTAGCCGGTGCCTTCCGGTGCCAGCTCCAATGCTGTGACGGTCTCCCCAAATCGGGAAGCCCAACAGTCGAAGTGGGTCATGTTCAGCTCTTGCAGGCGTTCATACTGAAGATAACGCTGCATGGTGTAAAGCTCGGTCATGGAGTTGCTGACCGGGGTGCCGGTGGCAAAGATCACACCACGATTTCCGGTGATCTCGTCCATGTAGCGGCACTTGGCAAACATATCGGAGGATTTCTGTGCGTCCGTTGTGGAGAGCCCGCCACATTGCGCATCTTGGTATATAGAAACAGGTTCTTGTAGTTGTGGGCCTCGTCCACAAATAAACGGTCCACCCCCAGCTGCTCAAAAGTTACCACATCGTCTTTTCGCCCCTCGGCTTGCAGCTTTTCCAGTCTGGCTTCCAGAGACTTTCTGGTACGCTCCAGCTGCTTGACGGTAAAACGCTCGCCGCCGCTGGCCTGCACCTCTGCGATGCCCTCGGTGATCTCGTCGATCTGCTCATAGAGAAGCCTTTCCTGACGCTCCCGGCTGATGGGGATACGCTCAAACTGGCTGTGTCCCATGATGATGGCGTCATAGTCGCCGGTGGCAATACGGGCGCAGAACTTCTTGCGGTTATGGGTCTCAAAGTCCTTTTTGGTTGTGACTAAGATGTTGGCAGAAGGATAGAGACGCAGAAACTCCGACGCCCACTGCTCGGTCAGATGGTTTGGAACCACAAAGAGAGATTTCTGGCACAGTCCCAGGCGTTTGGCTTCCATCGAAGCAGCTACCATTTCAAAAGTTTTGCCTGCGCCTACTTCATGTGCCAACAGGGTATTTCCTCCATACAGCACATGGGCAATGGCGCTTTTCTGGTGTTCCCGCAGGGTAATGGCCGGGTTCATGCCTCCAAAAGTGATGTGGCTGCCATCATATTCACGGGGACGGGTAGAGTTCATTTCCTCGTTGTACTGGCGCACCAAAGTCTGGCGGCGCTCCGGGTCTCTCCAGATCCAGTCCTTAAAAGCTTCCCGGATAGCCTGCTGTTTTTGTGCAGCCAGGGTGGTCTCCTTGGCATTCAGCACGCGGCGCTCTTTTCCGTCTGCGTCCTCTATGGTATCATAGATGCGGACATCCCGCAGGTTTAAGGAATCCTCCAGAATCTTGTAGGCGTTGGCGCGGCTGGTCCCATAGGTGGTATAAGCTGCCACATCGTTGTAGGATACAGAAGATTTTCCCTTGATCTGCCATTCAGCGGTAAAGGACGAATAGTTGACCCCGATACTGCGCTGGAGATAAAACGGGGTATTAAAGGTCTCATACATAAACTGCTGGATATATTCCTTGTCAATCCAGGTGGCACCCAGGCGCACCTCGATCTCCGACGCATCCAGGTCTTTGGGCTGGGCGGCGGTAAGAGCTTCCACATTGACTGCAAAGGAAGGGTCCTGCTGTGCCGCCCGCTGCGCCTGACGCAGTTTGCGGCGTACATTGCCGGAAAGGTATTCATCAGCAGTCACATAATGGGGTGTGCCGTCCTGTTCCAGCTGTCCCGGTACACGGAAGATCACACTTGCAGTTCTCCGGCCAGTTCTTCTTTTGTTTTTCCGGTAAGCCGACTCATATAGCTCATATCTACGCAGGCTTTTTCCGAGATGGACACCGCCAGTGCTTCGCTTGCCGTATCCACAGTAGCCACTGCCTGATGGGGCTTGATGGTTCGTTTGGTGAACATATCCGCCTTACGTTCCAGTTTCCCGTCCTCGTCGATAACTTCCAGCGCACAGAGCAGGTAATAGGAAGAATCATCTGCATAGGCCAGCCGATTTGCACGGTCATTGATGAGACCGTATTTGGCAGAAAAGCTGTCATAGAGGCTGTTCAGTTCCGACTGCTTTTGGGTAATGGTGCTGTCTGGAACCGCTGCATCCATCTGAAGGTCGATCAGTTCCTGCACACAATCGCGCAGTCCCACAAGACCTTTTACGCGGGCTTCTGCGGTGGTGTTGAGATCCGGGCGCACCATGCGGCTGTTTTCCCGGTAGTACACCTGCCCGTCTACAATGGCATAGGAATAGTTCTTTACATTAGGATCGGCAGGAATGGAGGTGCCAATGGCTTCGCCTTCGCCCAACTCCGGCAGCTCTGCCTCCTGATAAGTGCCATGAATATACTTCACCGCATCATGCAGCTGGTCGGAAAGCTCCAGTCCCTCGATAGGGTTCACGGTGTAGTCCATACCATGAGCAGTGCTTACCGGCTCCTGTCTGCCCAGCACCATTTCCGGGTGGTCCAAGAAATAGCGGTTGATGGAAAACCCTTTCTCCGTCTGTCCGGTCTGAGTCCATTCCGGCACGATGTCCAGCGGGCGGTCCCGCTTTTGAAGAAAGATGATGTCCGATACCACCTCGGCACCGGCATTCTTTTTGAACGCGTCATTAGGCAGACGGATCGCTCCCAGCAGCTCGGCACGCTGGGCAAGATAGCGGCGCACGGTGGAATCCTTGGCGTCCATGGTATAGCGGGAGGTCACAAAAGCCACCACACCACCGGGACGCACCTGGTCCAGTGATTTGGCGAAAAAGTAGTTGTGAATACTAAAATTCAGCTTGTTGTAGGCTTTGTCATTGACCTGATACTGACCGAAAGGCACATTGCCGATGGCAAGGTCAAAGAAGTCACGCCTGTCGGTGGTCTCAAAGCCGCCTACTGTGATGTCCGCCTTGGGATAGAGCTGCTTTGCGATGCGCCCGGAAACCGGGTCCAGCTCCACGCCGTACAGACGGCTGTTTCTCATTTCCTCCGGCAGCATACCGAAGAAATTGCCCACACCCATAGATGGCTCCAGAATATTTCCGGTCTCAAATCCCATACGGCCCACCGCTTCATAGATGGCCTGAATGACCGTAGGGCTGGTGTAGTGGGCGTTGAGGGTGGAGCTTCTGGCGGCGGCATATTCCTCCGGGGTCAGCAGCTCTTTCAGCTGGGCATACTCGGAAGCCCATGCCGGTTTTTCCGGGTCAAAGGCATCGGCAAGCCCGCCCCAGCCCACATAGCGGGACAGCACTTCCTGCTGTTCGGGCTTGCCTGCTGTCCGGCAGCTTCCAGCTCTTTCAGCAAACGAATGGCATTGATATTTGCCTGGAACTTGGCTTTCGGACCGCCTTCACCCAAATGCTCATCGGTAATACGGAAGTTCTGTGCATTGCGGCGCAGGTTAGCCTTGTATTCCTCATAGGAGGCTTCCTCGGCAGCTTTGGCATTGGGGAAGGTCTGCCACTGGCCATTGACCTGAATGGAAACCGGGTGTTCGTCCAGCACTTCCTCAAAGGGTTTCTCCGACTCAGTCACAGGGGCTGGTGGCTCCGGCTCCTCGATATGCAGCCGTTCCACCAC
>VOFJ01002811.1_pt1 | contig 22392 bp, 41 predicted proteins | sample 5384081 | NCBI WGS metagenome assembly VOFJ01 (sample SAMN12384729, study PRJNA508395) | human gut metagenome | isolation source: healthy gut I | host: Homo sapiens | reverse complement strand
ATTCTGGAAATTACAACAGATAAACTGACAAGCGAAGTAGAAAGCGAGCATGACGGCGTATTGCTGAAGATTGTTGCGCAGGAAGGCGAGGACATTCCCGTAAAGGTCTGCTGGCATATATTGGCGAAGCAGGCGAACAGGTTGGGGATGCACCTGCGGCAAAGGCAGAAGCGCCTGCGGCTGAAGCGGCGGCACCCGTGCCCGCAGCGGCACCTGCAACACCTGTTGCACCTGTGGCAGGCGGCAGAATCAGAATTTCCCCTGGCAAAGAAAACAGCGGCAAAGCTGGGGGTAGATTATACAACGGTGGCAGGTTCCGGCCCTCTGGGCAGAATCGTGCAGAAGGATATTCTGGCGGCAGCAGAAGCTGCAAAGCCGCACCTGCGCCCGTAGCACAGGCTGCAGCAGAAAAGGCAGCACCGAAGAAAACCGCACTGGAACTGATGGATGGCGACGAGGTTGTAAAGCTGGCAGGGATGAGAAAGGTCGTTTCCGAAAGAATGACAAAATCCGCACAGGAAATCCCTACCGTTACGCAGAATGTCCGCATTGATGTGACAGAGCTGATGGCATTCCGTAAGAAGATTAACAATGACCTTGGCGTTAAATATTCTTTGAATGATTATGTGCTGAAAGCAACGGCAAAGGCACTGAAAAATAACAAGCATATTCTGGTAAGTCTGGACGGCGACCAGATTATCAAAGCGCGCCCATGTGAATATCGGTATGGCGGTTGCGCTGGAGGATGGTCTGATTGTGCCCGTTATCAAAGGATGCGGATAAGATGAGTCTGGGTGAAATTTCCGAAGCAGCGAGATCTGGCAGAGCGTGCAAGAACAAATAAGCTGTCGATGGATGAATATAAGGGCTCTACCTTCTCCATCTCCAATCTGGGTATGTTCGGCGTAGAAACCTTTAATCCTATCATCAATCAGCCGGATGCAGGCATTCTGGGTGTCTGCGCAGTGCAGGATGAGCTGGTCATGGATGATGCGGGAGCAATTACAAAGAGACAGTTCATGCGCATTTCCTTTACATTCGACCATAGATTGATTGACGGTGCGACAGCAGCAAAATTTGAGCTGGCTATCCGGGATCTGATGGAGCATCCCATGCAGATTCTGCTGTAACATCGGAAGAAAAGGAGACAGAAATCAAGAAAAGGAACCTGAATAGACAGGAGGAATAGACTATGGCAGTAGAGGTTAAAAATGCCTCAGCTTGGGCTGACAATGGAAGAAGGCACGGTTTCCAAATGGGTAAAGCAGGAAGGCGATGCCGTAAAAAGGTTGGCGATGTTCTGCTGGAAATTACAACAGATAAGCTGACCAGTGAGGTGACAGCAGAGAAGCAGAAGGCACACTGATTAAAATCGTGGCACAGGAAGGCGAGGATGTACCCGTAAAGGGGCTCCTGGCATATATCGGCGAAGCAGGCGAGCAGGTTGGAGCAGCACCCGCACAGGCAGCACCCGTACAGGCAGCCGCTCCTGCGGCAGAGAAAAAGCCTGCCGGCGAAACAAAAGTGGCAGTCATCGGCGGCGGCCCCGGCGGTTATGTTGCGGCAATCAGAGCGGCACAGCTGGGCGGCAAGGTAACGCTGATTGAAAAAGAACAAATTGGGTGGCACCTGCTTGAATGTCGGCTGTATTCCCACAAAGGCAATCCTGCATGCGGCAGAGGCGCTGACAGAAGCAAAGGAAATGGCGGAATACGGCATCCATATTGAAGTGAAAAATGTAGACTGGAAACAGGTGCAGGCAAAGAAAAATGCCATTACCGCACAGCTGGTAGGCGGTGTGACCGGTCTGATGAAGGCAAAATAAGATTCAGGTTGAGGAGGGAACAGCATCCTTCGCATCCAAGGATACTCTGGCTGTCCTGAAAAAGGACGGTACAAAGGAAAACATGACATTTGATAAAATCATCATCGCAGCAGGCTCCGTCCCCGCGGTGCCTCCCATTCCCGGGGTAAAGGAAAATGCAAACTGCGTAGATTCGACAGGCGCTTTGTCTTTTGAAGAAATTCCCAAAAAGCCTTCTGGTCATTGGCGGTGGCGTAATCGGTATCGAACTGGCAACTGCGTACTCAAATTCGGTACAGAGGTAACGGTGGTAGAAGCCGCACCTAAGTTGCTGCCCATGATGGATGGCGAGCTGACAGCACAGCTGCGCAAGCTGATGGAGGCAAAGGGCGTAAAGATTATGACAGATGCAAAGGTGCAGTCTGTAGAAGCGGCGGCAGTCGGCGCAAAGGTGAATGTGGAAATTGGCGGCAAGGTGCAGCCCTTTGAAGCAGAAAAGGGTACTGGTTGCTGTCGGCAGAAGAACGGACACAGAAGCCTTGAATTTAGATGCGGCAGGCATTGCGAATGACAGAGGTCGTATCACAGTCAACGATAAAATGGAAACAAATGTACCCAATGTATATGCCATCGGTGACTGTCTGGGCAAGGTTATGCTGGCACACGTTGCATCTGCGCAGGGCGAGGTTGCGGCAGAAAAATGCACTGGGAGAAAATGCGGTTTACAACGATGCAACCAACCCCTCCTGTGTATATACAGACCCCGAATTTGCATGCGATGGGCTGACAGAAGAAAAAAAGCCAAGGAAATGGGCATTGCATATCAGGTAGGCAAATTCCCTCTGATGGCAAACGGCAAATCTCTGATTATGAACGGCGGCGTAGGCAGCATTAAGTTCATCATCGGGACAGAATATAAGGAGGTTCTGGGGGTACATATTCTTGGCCCAGAGCAACAGATCTGATTGGCGAATGTGCGCTGGCCATCGGTATGGAAGCGACCGTAGAAGATATTATTGCGGCAATCCACGCACATCCTACTGTAACCGAAGCGGTGAGAGAAGCGGCTCTGGCAGCAGAAAAGAGAGCAATTCATATTCCCAATAAATAAAAATCAACAGTATAAATACAAAAGATAAAGGATAAACAAAAGCTTGATGAACATAAGTGTTCACTTTTGAGATACACAGCGGCTGTGGAGTCGGATTTGCAGCCGCCCCTCCCCTCTAAAGAGGGGAGCAGGATTTAGCAAGACAAAATCTCCTTCATAACTCTTTTTTTGCGGCTGTGCTGAGCCCATAGCCGCATCCCTTTTAAGTTGTTACTTTAGACATATAACTATAATAAAAAAGAAGATGCCTCGGCTGATTTCGTATCGGTCGGGGCATTTTCTTTTTTTTGCAAAATTTGGGGATACCAAATAAAAAAAAAGCCGCCCTGAAAAGGTGCGCCCAAATAAGAAACCTTGAATCTAAAATGCTGAAAGCGACGGCTACTGTGTCAGTTCCCTTGACAGCCTAAGTCAAAGGATGCCTGCGGGAAACTTCCTTGTATCCGCAGTCTTTCAGCTATTTCATTTTCTTCATGTTTTCTTATTGGGACACACCGAAAGGCGGCAAATGTATGTCTTTATTCACTTTGCAGCAGAAGATTGAGAAAATCATTCTTCTCCAGTCCATGGAAATACTGTGCGATATCGAAATCGGCAAGGCGGCTTTCCAGAGCCTGCCGCTCCAGCTTCGTGCCAATCAAAGCCTTGGCAAGGTCGGCAGAGTCCTTTACGCCGAAGAAATCGCCGAAGAACTGCAAATCGGTAATGCTGCCGTCCTCCGTATTCATGTGTACTTCGATTTTTCCGCAGCCCTCAAAGCGGCGGCTCTTTTTCTACGCTGTAGGAGGGAGAAAAGCCGTAATTCCATTCCCACTTATCATAGCGTTCCCTTTGATTTTTTTTCGATTTCAGCCAGCTCCTCTGCGGAGAATACATAGGGCTGAACATTTTCTTCTTTCAAAATGTATTTTAAGAGAAGAACCTTGAATTGTGCCAGCGTAAAGCCCTCAGGCAGATAAGGCGCAATGTTTGTCACTCTTGCTTTTACGGATTTTGCAGCCTTTGACTGGAATTTATCTGCGGAAACATTCAGCACATCCGCAACAACGGAAAGGTCTGAATGAAACATCAGCGTGCCGTGGTGCATGATGCGGCCCTTTCAGATACTGGGAATTGCCGGAAAATTTTTTCCCTTCAATGCTGATATCGTTTCTGCCGTTGACCTCAGCAGGCACGTTGAGAGAACGCAACAGCTCTGCAATCGGCTGACAGAACAGACGAATATCCAGATCGGTTGCATCCTTTTGCATCGAGAATAAATGTGAAGTTCAGATTCCCCAAATCATGATATACGGCACCGCCGCCGGAAAGTCGACGGACAACGGAGATATGCTTTGCATCGGCAACCTTTTGATTGACCTCTGCAAAGGCGTTCTGATTTTTTACCGATGACAACGGTGTTATCGTTCTGCCAAAGCATGAAGTATTCCTGACTTCTGTCCATTCGGTCGAAAACATATTGCTCCAGAGCCAGATTAAAGAAAAAAGCAGGATTTGTGCTGGGGGATTCGATATAGACCATAATAGTACCTCCTTCGTATTTGTATTCAAAAATAATATTGTGAATACATTCTAACATATAAAAAGACAAAATGGAATAGCGTTTTACAGATTTTGTCAGATTTGCTACAAAATTTTCGGGCGGCACTGCTTTCGCCCATTTTTCAGAAGCGCCAGTATATGGTGATGGGAACCTCCCTTGTCCCTGCAATCCGTCTGCCGACAGAAATAGAATCAATCAGAATTTCGACCATTTCCCTTGTCAGGTGCGTCGGGTTGATGTATTTTTCAATGATGGCGCGGCGGTTATCCCCTGCGGCAATGCGTGCGTCAAGGTCGATGATTTTTCCGCTCTGCGTCCGCAATCAGCCGCTCCTGCTGCTGTAGTTCCGCTGAAAAATGCTTCGATAAATCGAGATATTCCGCTTCGGAGAGAACACCGCGCACCTTATCCGGATACAGCTCCCGCACTGCCTTATGAGCTTTCCTCAATTTTTTTTTTTCTCATGGGTGTGGATGCTTTTTCTGCAAAGAAGCCCTCTGCTCCTTTAAATGACTGCAAAAATCAAGCTGTCGTTCCAGCTCCTCCCAATTCAGATAGGCATCGGAAATCGTATGTAATTCCTGCAAAACCATCCGCTCCAGCCGCTCCACAGAAATAAACGCCCCCCTGCAGCTCTCCTTGGAAATGTGATGATTGGGGCATTGCAGATAATAGTTCCCCTTGGTTTTCGAGGAACGCAGCGTGTAGCCGCACTCCGCACAGCGCGCCTTACGCGCAAACAGCCCGATTTTCCGGATGGAAAGGGCTTTGCCCTTTCGGCAAGCATTTTCTGTACGCGCTCCCATAATTCCTGTTCGATAATCGGCTCGTGCGTCCCCTCTGTCCGTATCCATTCTTCCTTGGGGCGCGGCTTGTTTTTGCTTGGTTTTGTAGGAAACACTGCCGTATTTTCCCCTGCACCATGTTGCCGATGTAGATTTCATTTTGTCAGCATATTGGAGATAGCGAAATATTTCCAGAGCGTACTGCCCTTGCCCTTCGGCTGCCGATAGCGAATCCCCTGTAAGCGTTTATATTCCGTTGGATTTGGAATCCCTCTTTCGTTGAGCATACGCGCGATGGCGGTTTTGCCGTAGCCCTGCGAGAAAAAGCGTGAAAACCTCACGCACCACCGCCGCCGCCTCCTCGTCAATCAGCAGATGTCCCCTTCGGTCGGGATTCTTTCTGTAGCCATAGAGCGCAAAGGAGCCGATGTGAAAGCCGTTTTTCTGCGGTGCGTCAGCACACTGCGGATATTTTTTTGGATAGCTCCGCCAGATAATGCTCATCCATAATGCCGTTGATTTGCCGCAGAAGCAGATTATCCTCGTTTGCGGAATCGGCATTGTCCACCAGACTCAGAAAGCGGATGCCCCATTGCGGAAGCAGGCGGTTGATGTATCGCTCCACCACCTCTAATTCCCTGCTGAAACGGGATTGTGTTTTTGCAGAGGATGATGTCAAACCTTTTCTCCTCGGCGGCATGCAGCATGCGCTTGAAGGCAGGGCGGCTGCGGTCTGCGCCGCTGTAGTCATCATCGATGTAGATTTCGTAGATTTCCCAGCCGTGGAATGGGCATATTCCGTCAGCAGGGCGCGTTGGTTTTTTGTATGCTGTTGCTGTCGTTTTCGGCGGAGCCCTTGCCCTTGTCCTCCTCCGATAGGCGGCAGTAAATGGCGGCTCTTTCCCTTTTCCTGCTATGCGTTTTCCCTCGCGAGGATGGTGCTTGCCTTTTCTGCCTGATTGATGAGAACTGCCCAGATTCGTGTAACCTATGCCTGCGTGGTGCGGTCTGTTCCGTTTTTGAAAAATACTGCGGCAAGGTGCTTTTTCCATAAAAATCCCCTTTTTTAAGTGTATTCCGGCAAGGGGCGAATATTTCCGCCTCAGCCGCTTTTCCCCCATTTAAGCGCACCCTTGGTTTTGTCTATTTTCTCCAAAAGAAAAAATTTACCTTATTTTTCCTTGCGGAGAAAAAGCAGATATGATACCATGTGATTATAATCACAAGTGAAATTTTGGCAGATGATATGGGGGGCTTTGCCGTAGTCCGCAAAAACGCATGAAGGAGGGTAATATGAATTGGAAGAAATGGATAAGCATTGCGGCGGCAGTATGCCTTGCGGTAACGGCGGTGCCGATGCGTGCCGTGGCGCAGGAGGAGCTCGTGCAGGAAAAAAATGCTTGAGGAAATCAAGGAGGAAATCAAAGAGGAACTGAAAGAGGAACCGAAAGAGGAAAAAGAAGAAAAAAGAGGAACTGAAAGAAGAAAAAAAGAAGAAAAAGAGGAACTGCAGGAGCAGTCTGACGAGAAAACCGAGCCGCAGGAGGAAAGCAAGAAAAAGAGCTGCCGAAAGGAATTTCTCTGCTGATGGAAGAAGAAAACAACACAGAGGTATTCGAAAATGGAACTGCGGATTTTAAAGGGAAAGGCGAGGAAAATGCCCCTTATCTGATTAAAAATGCTGCGGATTTGAAGAAGCTGGCGGAAAACGTAAACAGCGGCGTAACATACAAAGACAAACACTTCCAGCTGACCGCAGATATTGACTTGAACAACGAACCATGGACACCCATCGGAACAATGCAGGGCGAAGAAGGAAGACCTTTTCAAGGAACCTTTGACGGCGCTGGGTATCAGATTGCCAATCTTAAAATATCCAACGGCGGACAGTATGTCGGCTTATTCGGCTATACGAAAGGTGCAGATGCAAATGCTGTTGCTGTTATCCAAAAACTGCAATGTCACAGGGGAAATCAATGGATATAACCATACAGGCGGCATTGTTGGGGATGCAGGTATAAATACGAAGATTTTGAATTGCTCCTTCCAAGGCAATGTGGAGGGAAATGGTCAGGATACAGGCGGCATTGTCGGGAGTACATCAGGCGGCTGTGAAGTCAGCGGCTGCTATGTAACAGGGACAGTGACAGGTGGTAGGTGCGGTAGGCGGCATTGCCGGATGGGGCGTTGGCACAATCAAAAACTGCTATGCCTTGGCGGATGTAACAGCAGCAGGATACAATGCAGGGGGCATTGCCGGATATTATTGTAGTAATTTTACCATAGAAAACTGCTATTACAGCGGCAATGTATCCGCAAGCAAATGTGCAGGCGGCATTGCCGGAACTGCATTGGGAGGCACAATCCAAAATTGCGTTTCTCTGGCAGAAAGTGTGACAGGCAGTAATGCAAACCGCATTGCAGGGTACAAAATGGTGAAACATTAACAGCTAATTACGCTTGGAGAGACACAACGGTAAGCGGTTCTGCTACTCCTGATGGCGCAGACCTCACCTATGAAAACGGAACACTTGCTCCGCAGTTCTCTGAAATTTTCGGCAATGATTCTGCATGGGAATTCACAGAAGACGGCTTGCCGATATTGAAAGACGTAGGCGGCACGCAGTCTGCATATCTTCCGCCTTATCTGACAGGAGAAGGCTTTTACGGCAAAGGCACAGCGGAAAACCCTTATGAGATTCGCAACGCAGAGGATTTGAAGCTGCTGGCGGAAAAAAGGTAAACAACGGAACGGACTACGAAGGCAAATACTTCAAGCAGACCGCAGATATTGACCTGAACAACGAACCATGGACACCCATCGGAAAGGAGAACCAACATTTTAAAGGAACCTTTTGACGGCGATGGGTACCAGATTACCGACCTTAGTATAACAAGTAGTAATGAAAAGATCGGCTTATTCGGCTTCGTGAGCAATGCGACCATCCAGAACTGCAATGTTACAGGAGAAATAGAAGGGAATAACTTTGTAGGTGGCATTGTGGGAAATGCAGTCAATAATACGCATATATTGAATTGCTCCTTCCAAAGGCGATGTGAAGGGGGAACTTGACTATGTAGGCGGCATTGCAGGGAAATACGACAGCTGACTGTGAAGTCAGCGGCTGCTTTGTAACAGGAAAAGTGAAAAGGCTCGCAAAGAGTAGGAGGCATTGCCGGACAGGGCATTGGTATAATCAGAAACTGCTATGCCTTGGCAGATGTAACAGCAAGAACTGCGATTGCAGGCGGCATTGCCGGAAGGGCTTATAATCTTACCATAGAAAACTGCTATTACGGCGGCAAGGTATCCGCAGGCAGTTTTGCAGACAATTCTGCAGGCGGCATTGCCGGCGAGACGTATGGTTCTCCCGATTCCTCTACCAAAATCAAAAACTGCGTTTCTCTGGCAGAAAGCGTGACATGCGATTTTCAGGTAAACCGCATTGCAGGGGATGAAAGAGAGAACACAAGCAACAAACAACCACAGCTACAACAGAACCAAGCTTGTGATTGACGGTGAAATAACCTATCCGACAGGCGGTGCGGAGAACAACGTAAATGGTGCGGATGTTTATATTTCCAATGGCAGAGTTATGACGGATGTACCAAACCAAATTTTGTTTGATTGGGATGCAAATGACTTTACCGAGGAAAAAACGGCTGGTCAATCCCGACCGAAGCAGGTAAGCTCCCCTTTGCGTGAGGGTGAATATCCCAACCCGCCCGACCTGCCGAGCAAAGACCTTACCATCGACCAAGCACCACAGCACTTTACAACAAAAAAATATCGGCAACGGCTTTGTGGTAAAGGTGACTTCGAGGGAACGCTTAACGAAAGTATTGAATTTACAAAGGAATATCGTCTGCATGATAATGATACAACAGACGCATGGACGGCTGCCGTTCCCAATACCGCAGGGACATACGATGTGAAAATCACCCGTGCGGCGGATGGCGATATCAACCCTTTGCCTGCGAGATTCCCGCAGGGCTTGTGCTGACGAAAAGCGCAGCAGCAGTAGCGGCGCAGCAACCCAGACCTATACCGCGCAGTTCGATACAAACGGCGGCAGTGCGGTCGATAAGGTAAAAACAGATAAAAACGGCAAAATCGAAAGACCTGCCGACCCGACAAAAGAGGGGCTATATTTTCGTCGGCTGGTATAGCGACAGCAAGCTGACAAAGCCCTTTGATTTCAGCGCAGAGCTGACCGCGAATAGCACGCTTTACGCAAAATGGAAAGAAAATAACGAAATTATCCTCACGATTGGCAGTCGGAAGATTTCTGTTTTCGGCAGAGAAATCAAAAAGGACGTTGCCCCGAAAAATCGTGAACGATAGAACCATGCTCCCGATTCGTATTGTGGCGGAAAGCCTTGGCGGAACCGTAACATGGAACGGCGAGCTGCAGCGCGTCACCATTCAGAAGGGCGCAGATGTCATTCTCATTACCATTGGCGCAGATACGGCGTATGTCAATGGCACGGCTGTGAAGCTGGATGCCGCGGCATTCGTGGAAAACGGCAGAACCTATCTGCCCCTGCGGTTCATTTCCGAAACCCTTCGCGCACAGGTGGTGTGGAATGAAGCCGAAAAAACAGTAACCATTACAAAATAAAATTTTGACAGATACCCTCTTTGCCAAACGGCAGGGGGGTATTTTGCCTTCCAAAAAGCGTATTTCGGTGCGTTTGCCCTTGCGGCGGGTGAAATAGATGATAAAATGTGATTGTAATCACAGGTAAAACGGAAAAAGAGGGGGACGATTTTGTCACCAAGAGGAAAACAGACGAATGGCTTGCTTACGCAACAGAAAATGCTGCGTGCGGCAGTAGCATTGTTTCTGGAAAGCGGCTACGAAAAAACCACAACGGCAAAAATTGCAAAGGCGGCAGGCATGACACAAAGCTCTTTCTTTCGGGCATTTGCGAGCAAGGAGGCACTGCTGCTGGAGCTGGTGCGGCGGATGTTCGGGGGACAGTTTGCCTTGGCGGAGCAGCATAGCGGCATAGAGGACCCGGTGCTTCTGTATGCGGTGGAAACATCGCTGCAGCTGCATATTGCGGAGCTGACAGAGCCGCTGCGCGAGCTGTATGGGTGGGGTATTCCCTGCCGACCACCTCGGCGTATATCTATCAGAGCATGGCAGGGGCGGCTGCAGTCCATTTTCGGGAAATATATGCCCGATTTGGAATTGAAGGATTTCTACAAATGGAAATTGCATCGGCAAGCATCATGCGGGGCTTCATGGCAATGCCGTGTGATGTTTATTTCACCATGGAAGCGAAAATTTCTCGCTTTCTGGAATGTTCGCTCAAGCTGTATGATGTGCCGCAGGAGCAGAGAAAAGGGCGTAATTGCGGCGGTGCTGCAAATGGATTTGCGGCGCATGGCAGAGGAAATTATTCAGAAGACAGTGGCACAGGCGGAGGAAGGCTTTGCGGCACTGCCTGCCCTCAAAAAATAAGAGGAAATGCAAAAGGGTCTGTACCGCTTTGGTACAGACCTCTTTTCGCTATGAGACTATCGCATTTGTCGTGTAAATGACCTTCCGGACCGTTGCTGAAAATTTGAAAATCGGAGAAATCGCATCCCAGTTGGACTTCCAGCGTTTCATGGAATTCGGATATTTCGGTGTCCATTTTTCGGTCACATGGTCTAATGCTGCCAATGCCTTTTTCTCATCTGCCGCCTGATAAATCGTCTTCAGGTCTGTGGCAAAGGCTTTTCTGTCCTTATCAGGAACATATTTCAGCGTATTTCTTACCTGATGTACAATGCAGCGCTGGTATTCCGTCTTTGGAAAAGCTGCTGCGATCGCTTCTTTGATTCCGGTTAAACCATCTGCACAGATGATGAGTACATCTTTTACACCTCGATTTTTCAGTTCATTCATAACGGAAAGCCAGTATTTTGCGCTTTCGTTATCACCAACGCTGATGGTTAGAACCTCCTTCTTTCCTTCCGTATTAATCCCAAGAATTACATAAGCTGCAAGCTTTCGAATCATACCATTGTCCCTTACAGAATAATGGATTGCATCGATGTAGAGAATCGGATACACCTCATCCAAAGGTCGGTTCTGCCAGTCTTCGATCTGTGGCAGGATCTTATCCGTTACATCAGAAATGAAGCTTTCCGAGGTCTCAAAACCATAGATGTCCTCGATAGTTTCCGAAATCTGCCGGGTAGTCATTCCTTTGGCATACATGGAAATGATCTTCTGGTCAATATCTGAAATATCCTTCTGACGCTTTTTCACAATCTGCGGCGAAAAGGTTGATTTTCGGTCCTGCGGCACTTCGATTTCCATGGAACCGTACCGGCTGTTGACCTGTTTATGCTTATAACCGTTGCGATAATCATCGTTATCTGAGCGTTCTGATTTTTCGTAGCCGAGGTGGTCATCCATTTCAGCCTCCATCATTTCCTTGATGGTACCGCCTAAAAGGTCCTTGAGCGCATCCTGAATGTCTTCTGCAGACTGGATATCGTACTCTTCAAGGAGCTGATGAATAATGTTTCGTTTTCCTTCTGTCATTTGTACGCGATGTACAGGTTTCTTTTGCTTTGCCATAATAAAAGGTCCTCCTAATGATATTTATTGTATCATAGAAGAACCTTCTAAACATTATTTTACAGAAGAAAAAGTCTCACATATACCCTCGCTTATCGGGATTACATATCCTCCAAGCGTCCGTGCTTTCATATCTGGAAACACGGCTGATTTTATTTTCCTCATCCACGAAAACAACCTTCGGCGGATTCACAGCCGCCTCCTCAGGTGTCATATGGCAATAGCACATCAGAATGATTTTATCACCCTTCTGCACACAGCGCGCCGCGCACCGTTGAGGCAGATCATGCCGCTGCCCGGTTCTCCGGCGATGGTATAGGTCTTCAAAACGCTCTCCGTTGTTGATATCCACGATCTGGACTTTTTCGTATTCCAGAATCCCTGCCGCGGCAAGCAAAAATCGGAATCAACGGTGATGCTGCCGACATAATCCAGTTCTGCCTGTACGACAGTCGCTCTGTGAATCTTTCCTTTTAACATATTCAAATACATATCGTTTTCTCCTTAGCCCTCGTAAATAAAGTTGTCAATCAATCTGGTTTTGCCGATATAAACTGCCATAGCAACCCAATACGGGCGGCTGCATTTTGCTGACAGGCTCAACGGAAACGGCATCCACTGCTTTTACATAATCAATGCGTGCCAGAGGCTCTTTTTCTCAATTCCTTCATAGCTGTTGATGGCATCTGTGCATGCTTCGCCATCTGCTGCCATATCTTCTGCCCCAGCTTCACTGCCTGGCTCAGCACCAAAGCCGCCTTGCGTTCTTCTGCGTTCAAGTATGTATTTCTGGAACTTTTTGCCAGACCATCTGCTTCACGCACAATAGGGCAGCCGATGATTTCAATATAAAAATTCAAATCACGCACCATGCGGCGGATAACGGAAAGCTGCTGTGCATCCTTCTGCCCGAAATAAGCACGGTCGGGTTGCTACGAGGTGGAACAGCTTGGAAACAACGGTGCAAACGCCACGGAAGTGAATGGGTCTGCTCTTGCCGCAAAGCTCGCCTGTCAGTCCGCTCATATCCACGAAGGTACACGCATCCTCTGCGTACATTTCGGAGGGTTCGGGGTTAAAAAGAAGCGCAGCGCCTGCGTTTTCGCAAAGTGTGGCATCGCGTTCCAAATCTCTGGGGTAGCTTGCCAGATCCTCTGTACTCCGAACTGTGTGGGGTTTACAAAGTCACTTACAACAACTCTGTCATTTTCCTTTACCGCTCTGTCGATCAAGCTCTTGTGTCCTTCGTGAAGAAAGCCCATTGTGGGAACTAATCCAACGGAAAGCCCCCTCGGCTCTCCATGCCTTCACTGCTGCTCTGACTTCTGAGATAGTTTTTACGATTTTCATGGTTTGCCTCCGTATTAGTACAATTTATTGATAATGTCATCTGCGATTTTAAAGGTATGCTCTGCGGCAGGGAAGGTGCCTTCCTTAACCTCTTTGATGTATTCCGTAAAGCCCTGCTTCATCACTTCGCCTGCGTTTGCAAAATGCTTTTTACGAACTTAGGCTTAAAATCGGAGAAAGCGCAAGCATATCCTGATAAACCAAAAACCTGCCCATCGCAGTCCGCACCTGCGCCAATGCCGATGGTAGGGATGGACACGCTTTCTGTAATCAGCTTTGCCAGTTTTGCGGGGATACATTCCAGAACGATGGCGAAAGCGCCTGCTGCCTCAACTGCCTTTGCTTCTTCAATCAATCTGCGTGCATCTGCCTCGCTCTTACCCTGCACCTTAAAGCCGCCGAAGGCATTGACAGACTGAGGGTCAGCCCGATGTGTGCCACAACGGGGATAGATGCCTCTGTGATTGCTTTAATCTGGGGACAAACAGACGCGCCGCCCTCCAGCTTGACAGCCTGACATCTGCCCTCCTTTCATCAGTCTGCCTGCATTCACAACGGCATCATAAACGGAGGTCTGGTAGCTCATAAAGGGCATATCGCCGACAACAAGTGCATTTTTTGCACCTCTGGTAACAGCGGCGGTGTGGTGAATCATATCCTCCATGGTAACGGAGATGGTATCCTCATAGCCGAGCATAACCATGCCCAAAGAGTCGCCAACCAAAATGGTATTTACGCCACATTCATCCACTAGCTTTGCTGTGGAATAATCATAAGCGGTCAGCATAGTGATTTTGTCTCCGTCCAATTTTTGCTGCTGCAGGGTAGCTACTGTGTTTTTTTTGTTCCAACTCCTTTTCCAAATGCTTGTAATCCTTCTGCGGGTGCTTTTGCTGAGCAATTCTGATAAGCTGTTTGGAAGGGCGGTGTAGGCTGTCAGAATATCCTGACCTTTTCAGTCAGACTTTCCGCTGCAAATTTCCGTATCTCCTGCAAATGCTTCGATACGGTTTTGGGCATCTCCACGCTCGATGGGTTTCCTGTAAGTGCATTTACCGCACCCTTTTCTGCCACGCTCTGCGCATTTCCCAGAAACAAGGGGAGATAAAGCCTCTGCTGCCGCCGCTTCGGAAAAGCCGCATTTGACAAGCAGGGCGGTGCCCATATCTGCCAGTGCGACAATCTGGTTGCTGACCATAACTGCGGCTGCATGGTAGAGGGCTTTGCTGTCGGGAGAAATGGCAACTACGGTGTTTTCCCATTTCGCTGAACAGTGCTTTTTAGCTCCGCAAGATGTGCGTCACTTCCTTCGATGGTAAAATAAGCCTTCCCCAAATCCAGATAGGAGGTTGCTTTGCTGCTGATTGCATACAGGGGATGAATCGAATACCGATAGGCTCCTCTGTTTTCTGCATCAAAAAAACGGTCGATGGAATCGAACCGCTGTAATGACATATATTTTTATTTTTGATAGGCAGATTACGCATGTCATCCCATATCTCGCCGATTGTGCCATCCGGCACAGTGAGAAAAAGGGTATCACTGTCTTTCGTAATTTCTTCTATACTTGTATAGTATCTGCTCTGTGTAAATTCTGCGGTATCCTTCGCGGAGGCGGGTGTGCGGCTGTAATAACCGCTGATTTCGATGCCGTGCATCAAAAGATATTTACCCAGTGTGAAGCCGACCTTTCCGGCTCCGATAAAAACCTGCTTTCATACCTATCACCTTCCTTCACAAAGAAGTGATAAGACAAGATACATCTGCTGCCATTTGTGCCGTTCCGAGGATACAGCCATCCGGCGAATCAAAAAAATAAAATATATAAAATTTGCAGTATAGCTTCTTTCAGAATGCCATCCGTCAGTTAATATAGCACATTTATCCCGATTTGTATAGAGGAAATTGTGAAAGAGTATCAAAAGCCTTTAAAGCGAAAGGGATTGGCTTTGTTTCCGAAGGAAAAAGGAAAAACGGCTCGTATTCGGAGGAAGACTGCCGTTGCAGTTGTGCCTAAGCTTTCATAGCGATGGTGTTCTGAATAGAGGAGAGCCGGGCGCTGTCATGGACCATGTCCAGCAGCCTGCCGAAATTGCCGCAGGAATCAGGCGGCGTGTCAGATTGGCACGCTTGAACATCTGCAAAGCAATGGGGTAAACCACGAAGAATACAACAAAGCCGCTCACACCGCCGAAGGTCAAAAGACCTGTGATACACATAATCATGGGAGCAACAGAGTGGTTGCCGCAGAAGCATCCCATGGTGCGTGCGATGGATTCCGCCGCCCCTGTGAACTGATAGACTGCACCAAAGAGCGCGCCGACAAAGAAAATCAGAAAATACTTCGTGATATAATCCGATGTGGCAGGCATGAAGTGCTGCAGCAGGGTATCCAGAATGGGCATACCGGAAAGCACGATAACAAAGATGGTAACAACCGGTGCCAGAATCAAAGGCACTCATTTGTCGAAATGCCAGCACGCCAAAGAGGATGATGGCGATCAGCAAAATCAATACACTAAAATTCATATTCCCTTCTCCTTTCCTTTATGAAAGCCGATTAACGGAAATTGGGTTTGCGTTTTTCCAGGAACGCCTGCATCCCAACCTGCTTATCCTCAGTTGCGAAGCAAAGCCCAACCAAGTCCTTCTCTACCTCCAAAGCATTCATCAAATCCATATCTGCGCCCCTTGTTGATAGAGAGCTTTTTGCATACTACTTGATTGCCATTGGGGACACCTTTAAAATATCATCCATCAGTGCCTTTGCTTCATCCAGCAGAGCCTCTGCGGGAACCACTCTGTTTACCAGACCGTAACGCAGGGCTGTCTGTGCATCAATGTGCTTGCCTGTGTAAATCATTTCCTTTGCCAGGTACCCTGTACCAATCAGACGAGGCAGTCTCTGTGTGCCGCCAAAGCAGGGGGATAATGCCCAGTGTTACCTCGGGCTGACCGAATACAGCCTTTTTCGGAGGCAATACGGATATCACAGCTCAGTGCCAGCTCGCAGCCGCCGCCAAGGGCAAAGCCGTTGACTGCGGCGATAACGGGCTTGTTCAGTGCTTCGATTTTGTTGAAGGTTGCCTGTGCATAGCCGGCATAGTCTCTGCCCTGTTCACTTCTGTAGGGCTGCATCTGCACGATGTCTGCGCCTGCAACAAAGCCTCTGCCTTCGCCTGTGATGATAACGCCGTAGATGTCATTTTCTTTGCTTACATAATCGAATACCATCTGCAGCTCATCCAAGGTCTGATTGTTCAGAGCGTTCAGCGCCTTGGGCCGGTTCATAGTAACGATGAGTACATGGTTTTCCAGATCCAGCTTCAGGTTTTCCAGTGCGTTTGTGTTCAGGTTTTTCATAATAAATTCCTCCTTGATGTCTTGTGTTTTGTTTTGTGTTTTTTATTGGTTTTTGTATAGTTTTTATATTTTTTCACGGAAGGAGACAGCTTTTTTTTGTACGCCGCTTGCTGATTTTTGGGTACAAAAAAGAACACCTGCTGTTTTCGCATTTTTTCACGAAACACCCGATTTCTTCGGGGGACGGAAATCCGCAAAAACAGCCTGCGGTGTCTCTCCCGTTATAAACGTATGAAGTTATCTTTTTTGCAGCTCATATTTTTGCAATCTCCTTTTCCTGCAGCACGCAGCAGCAGCTTTGCCTGCATCCCTAAGGGCATATCCCCGATTTCATCCAGAAAAAAGCGTTCCGCCGCTTGCCAGCTCGAATTTTCCTTTTTGCCGCCCTTTTTGCTCCTGTGAGCACCCTCTTCGTATCCGAAAAGCTCACTTTCCAAAAGCTCATTGGGAATGGCGGCACAGTTAATGCTGACCATCGGCTTTTCCCGCCGCTCTCCGTTGTTGTGGATGGCATTGGCGAAAACCTCCTTGCCTGTGCCTGTTTTCGCCTGTCAGCAGAACGGGGAACATGGTCTTGGCGGCTTTATAGCCTGCCTTTTTGACCTCTGCAAAGCGTGGACTGTTGCCGACGATTTTATCGAAGGAATATTGCGAGCTGTTTCTGCTGCGGTATTCCTCTCTGTAAAATTCATATTCGGAATATTCCTGCATCAGCTTCTTTGCAGAATCCAGAGTTTGCAGTCGGAATTTTACCTGTGCCACGCCTGCAATGACATTGTGGTTTTTCGTCATATACGGCGGAGCGGTTTACCAGAAAGATTCTGTCCGAATCATCGTCCTATTTTTCGCTTAGGCGAAGAATGGCGCCTTCCTCTCGGTAGGCATAATTGACAATGTCAATCATTTTTTATTGGGGATAATCTCTGCAATACTTCTGCCGATGGCATACTCTCTGGTGGTTTTCAGGTATTGGCAGTATTGCTCGTTTATATCTGTAATCACATCATGGTTATCGACAACGACGAAGCCGTCATCGGTCAGCGTCAGTATCTCGTCAAAGATGTATTTGTATCGTTTGTCTTGATTTATTTCTGTCATGCTCTCTCTCCTCCTTTCTTTTTTATTTTAGCACGCTTTTTTGGGTTCTATTGAAATTCTCTGTTTGGGGACTGGATTCTTCTTTTAGAGACTTAATTCTCTTTTTAGAGACGGTGTTCTCTGTTTGGAAACAAGACTCTCCGATCGGAAACACATTTCTTCTTTTTGGAGACATAGTCTCTAAATAGAGACAAAGTCTTTGCTTGAAAAAACAAATGTCTTTTTTCTGTAGAAAGAAGCATTTTGCCCCCTTTTCCGTTGCTACGGAGGGGTAAATCCGTTTTATTTTTCGGAAAAAATGTTGATTTTCGTCCAAAGCAGGTCGGTGAAAAGTCGCAGTTTTCCTTGATTTCTAAGGCTTTTTCCGGAAAGGGGGGATTTCCCTTTCCAAAGACTGCCGCCTTCCTTTTTTGCTTTGGGCAGGTGGTTTTATTTTTTTTCTTTCTGCCCTATATAAGAGCAAGAAGTGTGCCAAAGTTGGAATTCTGTAGAATATTTTTTTTTTGTAAAGGCAGAAAAGCATTGATTTTTCGGGATTTTTCTACATTCGGAAAAAATTTTCTTGTTTTTTCTAAATGAAAATCAAAAGAGACTTTTGTCTCCAAAAGGAGAATATTTAGAAAAAATGGAGAAAACGGAAGGGGAGAGACAGATTTGTTTCTGAATGGAAAAGAAGAAAAAAGTTGTGCTTATGCAAACGCACCCTCTGCTGCCATATCCTCATATAAATCGGTAATGGGGTCTCCCTTGGATTGCAGATACGCAGCAGTGAAAGGAACACCCGCGGCGGAGGAGGGGGTATACGCCTAAGCCATGGTTCACATAATAGGGATCTAAGCCGGCGGCAAGAATTTCGTCCTTTGTTAGCCCTTGTGTCAGCTGATGCACGATGGTGCCCATCATCTCCAAATGGGCGAATTCCTCTGTAGCAATGTCATTCAGCGTTGCTTTTGCCTCGGGCGTTACCATCGTAAATTTCTGGCTGAGATACCGCAGGGATGCACCCAGCTCGCCATCTGCACCCCCATATTGTTCAATCATGATTTTCGCAAGTCTTGCATCTGGTTTTGTAATCTTCACAGGAAATTCCAATTTCTTTTCATAAATCCACATTTATTTACACTCCTTTCCTGCCAGAGAGAAAATTGGCATCGTTCTGCCAAGGCCATGGATTTTCCATCCACTGCCAAGCCTGTGTATTGGCGGCATAGCTGCGGAAGGAGCAAAGAGGCCAAATGTCTCCTCGTATTTCATACGAACCGTGTCAGCGGCAGTGATGACCTGATTGTATGCTGCAATGGCATCGCTGTCATCGGGGTGCGTATTCAGAAAAAAGCCCCAAGTCTACAGCAATAAAGTCAAGCTCCATCAAGGATTTCAATAATTCCTCCTGATTCATACCTCTGCCCCCTTCCGAAACGATAAAGATTCCAGCCGGAGCAATAGGGGATAGCCAGATCGGCAAAGACCGTGCCGCAGATAAGGCTTTGCTCAGCCTCCATCGGTGCTTCATAGGGGCTGGAAGGGCACCATAGCCTGCGCCACCAATTTGCTCCAGCACGCAGGCGTTGCAATTTCCTATCATGGTAGCCGGTGTCAGCGTGGCGGAAGCGGTCTCTGTGTTGTTTTGTCTGCAATGCTGATTACAGGCGAAGTTTCTGCACATTTCTCTCATGCGTGTTTCCTCCTTTTGGCATTTACAATATTTATACTATGGAAAAAGTCGATTATGGTGCGAAGGGATTTCCGAAAAGAAAATGGCAATGACAAAGGGCTCTTTCGAGTCCTCTGTCATTGCCGCGTAATAATCTAAAATGACGGAGAGGGGAAGCAAGGAAGGGAGAGCTTCCGCCTCAGCCGATTTTCATTTTTTTGAGTTCTATTAGGAAATAGACATACCTTGAATACCAGACCTGCAATGATGATAGCACCGATTGCGATAGGGTCAACGATTTTTACCATGAATTTGTAAACAGGTGCCAGGGAGAATTTTGAACTTGCCATAGGAGGTAGCTTCCTCTACGGAATTGTCTGTACCCCAAATCCAGCCAACGAATACAGTTGTAAAGAATGCACCCAGAGGCAGCAGCAGTCTGTCTGTCAGGTATTCCAGGGAAGTCACCAAAGATAGGATAGCTGATACCGTCGCCAAGCAATACGTAATTCTACGGTCTTGAGCTGAAGGGCCGTCGTGTTGACCGGCGTATGGCAGACGGGGCAGAGCGCCTTTTCGCCCTTGGACTGGTCATAGAGGACGGTATTGCCGCAGTGCGGGCATTCACGGGTCGCGAGCCGTTCCGTCCGCACGTCGATGGTGTGCCCGCACGTGCAGGGGATCCTCCGTTTTGCAAACAGGCCGGTGCTGGCTTCGGCGTATTTCCCGCAGTTGGGACATTCAATTACAAATTTGCTCATTGCTGTTTCATTCCTTTTTCACGAATCTTCCAGTTTATTCAACGCATCCATGATCTTATGCTCTATCTCAAGTAACTGATACACCTTTTTGTTGAATGCTGACGGAAAATGCCCAGTTTCAAGCCATTCTTTGATTTCCGGTTTGATGGCAAAAACATATTTTACTGCATAATTCCGCTGCTGTGTTCTCGTCACCTGAGTTCGCTTTTCCTTCAAGAGATCTTTGTGAGATATCATGAAGGTGTTTTTCCACACCCATAACATCGCATCTATGCTTTGCACAATCTCTCTGCATTTATTTTGTTCAAAAAGTATTGTCTCTTCGATTTATACAAGCTGTTTCCACATTTTTTACAAACCAAAAATCTCATGCAGTTGATCAAACGGTTCATTGCATTTGCAGCATCGTTGCCTTCCGTCATATGTATTGTTTCCGTTCATTTTATTCTCCTCACTTATTCGGTAATTTGATATCCGTCCAGCCAGATAAGTCACACTGCCCATCTGTATTCCTGCCTACCGCAACAACAGTGCCGTCACTTTTTTAATCCAACAGTGAAACTGTATCCTGCGCTGACGGCAACGATATCTGTCCAGTCGCTGACATCGCACTGGCCATAACTATTATCTCCCACGGCGACCACAGTACCGTCACTTTTCAGTCCGACAGTGAAACTGCTTCCTGCGCTGACCGCCACGATGTCTGTCCAGCCGCTGACTTCACATTCACCATCCCAATTACTTCCCTCAGCGACCACCGTGCCATCGCTTTTCAGCCCTACGTTATGCTGGAAGCCTGTGCTGACAGCCACGATGTCTGTCCAGCGGTCGAGGCCTTGTATACGATATTCATATCCTACAGCGACCACTGTGCCGTCGGTTTTCACTCCAACGGTGTAGTCGTCTCCTGCACTTATTGCCACAATGTCCGTCCAGCCGCTGACATCACATTGGCCATGACTTGTTATACCCCAGCGACCACCGTGCCATCGCTTTCAGCCCCGCGGTGTGCCAACTTCCTGCGCTGACGTGCCACCGGATGTCTGTCCAGTCGCTGACTTCATCGGTCACACCAATTACTTCCCAGTGACCCCGCGTGCCATCGCTTTTCGCCCTTACGGTTGACTCGCTTCACCGCCGACGTCTGTCCAGTCACTGACATCGCACGCACCATCATCATTATCTCCCGCACAGCGAGCACTGTGCCATTTGATTTCAGACCAACCGGGTGAGCTCCTCCCTGCATGACAGTATCCTGAACCGCTACGACATCCCACAAGACTTGACTGCGTTCAGACGAACTCCCGATAATCGCCCAGTTTTCCGAGGCAATCGCTGCTTTCGCTGTCTCGCCATTTTTTTGAAGCTGCTCAGCGTGCGCATGCGCTTTTGCATTTTCTGCGTCTTTATAATCACCCGATGCCGCAAATGCTGCAATCGCGCCGTCATAATCCCCGGCCGCAAGCAGCTTTTCAGCCTTGGAATAGTTTGCAGCTGGCATAATAACCTTCGTGACAAGCAGAATCACCATAATCACTGCGGCAATGATACCGGCGGCAATTGTGATTTTTCTCTTCCGCGCCGCTACCGCAAGCTCGTCCTGTTTCTGCTTCTCTTCAGCTCGCTTTTCCGCTCCATACGCAGGCGCTCGAGTTCTTCTGCATTTCTTTTTGATCTTCCGCTCTCTTTGCAAGCGCTTCATGCTTTGCAGCCAGCTTTGCTTCCGTTTCCTTCAAAAAGCCTGATAAGCGTCGATCACACGCTGTTTTTCAACCTGTTTCGCGTTCTGCATTCTCCTCCTGCTGGCGCAGTGCGTCCGCAAGCGCGCTGCAACGCCGCGGTATTGCGCTGGTCGCCTCGCATAAGATTGGCAAGAACGTATTCTATACCCTTTGCGACGAACACATTAAATGGATTTTGGAAGAAACCTACGCCCATTTCTGAAAGATGAAAAAGACGCAGCCCCGTGAAAAGGGCTGCGCCTTGATATGATGGCTCTTTACAGCTTGTCGTAGGAAACCAGATCGCTCATGGGGATGCGCTGGGCAGCAAAACGGTTCAGATCACCTTCGCCCTCCGCAAGAGTAACCAACGACAAGAATGTTGATCGGTTCAGATTGGCAGGCAGGTCAAACTCTTTGCTCAAAACATCCGGCTTGAAATAGCAAACCCAAAACGCTTCCGAGGCCAGTTCGGTTGCCTGGAAGCATCATGTGGTCGGTCAGGATAGAAGCGTCGATGTCGCCGGTCTGCTTTTATCAAAAAGGCCGTACCCATGCCTTGTTGTGATCGCACGCTGATGATTGCCAGCGGCGGTGCACCATAAGCAATAATACGTAATC
>VOFJ01002029.1_pt1 | contig 22416 bp, 38 predicted proteins | sample 5384081 | NCBI WGS metagenome assembly VOFJ01 (sample SAMN12384729, study PRJNA508395) | human gut metagenome | isolation source: healthy gut I | host: Homo sapiens | reverse complement strand
TCAGTAGCCCACTTCAGTTACGTATTGCTTGTATATGGAATGAATGCACTTAGAAATTGTCGAAGTACGGCATTTGGCGATGAGCTGGGGAGAAAAAGTGATATTTCCTGGATTATCTAATAAGAACCAAAAATGGGCAATATGCAATGAAGAAATGAATTATACCACCATCCGCAGATTATCGGTGAAAAACAGAGGCAGCATAGATGACTTCGTCGGCCTGGCACGAAGCGCAACAGCGTATAGATCTGAGCAAGCTGGATACTTAAGAAAGGATTTATCCGGCAATATTACACGATAATCCTGCCGGAGGCAATGCCGTCGAAGATGTGTATTCACTGGAAAAAGATTATGGAAATAACAGGGGACCTGGCTTTTTACAGATCATCTGGAACGGATCGCCTTCAATGCCCTCCCGACCCAGGTCACTGATGACTTTATAAACAAACAATATTTCCAGCAAGCCAACCAGGTCATGATAACCCGCCACGCCCACAATTTCTATGAAGATGCCAATCATGCAGAAACAGATATTATATACGGGACACGGACCGGATATCCATGCTGTTTCTCCAATATGCACCAGGGATGGCCCAAGTTCACCCAAAGCCTTTTGGTATGCAACCCCGGATAACGGTATTGCCGCATTGGCCTACTCGCCTTCTGAAGTAACAGCAAAAGTGGGTAACGGATGTAAAATTAAAATTACGGAAGAAACCTGTTACCCGATGGACGATAAAAATCCAACTGACAGTCCGGCTACTAACAAAACGAAAGAAATAGCATTTCCGCTCCATTTGCGTATTCCCCCTTGGATGGTACAAGGAAGCAACCGTGACAGTCAACGGCGTCCCGGAATCAACGGCCAAAGGAAACAGCGTGGCTATCATACGGCGGACATGGAAAAGTGGGAGACCAGGTTCTTTTTACATTTGCCCATGGAGGTTTCAACAAGCAAATGGTATGAGAACTCTGTTGCCGTTGAACGCGGACCATTGGTATATGCCCTGAAAATGGATGAGAAATGGGAAAAAGAAAGAATTTAAGGGAGATGAAGTTACCCAGTTCGGAAAGTCTTATTATGAAGTGACTTTCACCAACCAAATGGAATTATGGCATAGTTGCTTTCTGATCCTGATAATATGCAGGGAGAATTTCCAGGTAACGATCGACAAGAGCAAGCAGGCCGGCAATTATTTCTGGAATGTAGAGAATGCCCCCATCTGGATCAAAGTAAAAGCGAAAAAAGAAATAACTTCCCTTAATTGTACAACGAAATGGCCGGTCCGTTACCTTTTCTCTACAGGGAGAAGCAAACAGCCTGTAGAAGAGATCACACTCATTCCTTTCGGATATGTACGACTCTCAGGATTTCTGAATTTCCGCTGGTAAGATAGTAGCGGAATAGTTGAGGAGTTAGCAGATTGTTTTATCGGATGTATACTATCAGATAACAACAATCTGTTATCTTAGAAACAAGAGATAGAAAACAGGCAGATAATCTTTCAAAGCGACCCTCAAAACCTTTAACGATCTGGTTATATGATATTCGACCCCTTTTGGGCTTATAGACAATTCTTCCGATATTTCCTTGACCGTACGGCATTCGTAACGGCTCATTTCAAAAAACGCGGCGGGTCTGTTCGGGCAAAGCCTGTAAGGTATCATTGACGATACGGGTTATTTCTGACGAGAATATTTCTTCCAGGTCACAAGCTTGTAAAGTCGAGATGCGATAATACAGGTCACGGTCCATTTTAGAAGAGATGGATTCAGAGACAGCCTGTTTCACGTCCTGATGCTTCAAATAGTTCAGGGAACCGTTTTTCAACATCTGGACAAGCAGTGCCAGTGGATATTCAACTTTCTCCTTTTTACTGGTCTCCCACAAATTAATCAAAGATTCAGATACAATATCCTCTGCCGCCATGTCATCTCTGACATATGACTTCACAAACAAAAACGAACGTTTGTAGTAGTTTGTATATATATCGCTGAAACTTATATTACTCATCTCCTGTAGAATATAAAGAAGGCTCACTCCATTTATCTCAATACCATACAAAAATAAGATTTATTCCATAATAGTCAACACCCATTGGCAATAATTCTTTTTTTAATATTCCTATTGCTTATCACAACTGCATTCCTTTCATATCACAGTTGGATTCCGTTTGTTTCACAGATGGATTTCTTTTTTGTTTCACAGCTGTGATATGCAAAGAGAATGTAATGGCAAGGGAAACGATACGCCGGGTTAACGGCAGTCTCTCCCTTGTAACCGGCTCTATCCCAAGGGTAACGGAGACTATAAAGCATTATAACGGGGAAGGCGATACACCAAACTGATTCGTGAAGTGCTTGCGGAATGTATTTATATCGTTATAACCGACCATTTCAGCCACCTCCTGAACAGAATATTTCTTCTGCATGATCAGGGAAGCAGCCTTGCTGATACGGATACTGCGGATCACTTCGATAATCGACAGGTTACTCAACTGCTTCATCTTACGGTATAAGGTAGGCTGGCTAAGATTCAACAGGCCTGCCAGACTTTTGGCACTGAAGTCCGGGTTCGTCAGGTTGGCTTCGACGATACTGATCACCTGCTGCATGAAAAGCCCGGCTTGCTCTTCTTCCTCCGGCTTCTCTACCGTATGTTTCAGCATCAGGGTTTTCGTATAGATGCGTTTCAACTGCTCACGCATGCGGATCAGGTTCTCTGCCTTGGCTTTGAGCACTTCGGGGGTTGAAAGGCTTCATGATATAGTCGTCCACACCGATCCGGGTACTTTTCAGCAAATCCTCCTCCTCAGCTTTGGCTGTCAGCATGATGATCGGGATATGGGCCGTCTGCAACTCCTGCCTGATCTCCTGGCAACAGGTAAAACCGTCTTTGACCGGCATCATTATATCCGAAATGATCAGGTCAGGGATCTCTTCACGGGCGGTCCGCACGCCCTCTTCACCGTCCCGGGCTTCCAGAACACGGTATTTCTTCTCGAATAGAGTATGGATATAATGTCTTATCTCATCGTTATCTTCAATGACCAGCAATTTCTTGCCTGATTCGGGGATGTCTCTTCACGAACCTTTTCCGGGGCAATGAATGCTTCCTCCTTCTGTTCATCACGGGTATCCTCAACCAGTTGATATACATCTTCTTTAAAATGCTCGCGCCCCAACGGAAGATAAAGGATAAACTCGGAGCCTTTGCCGGGAACACTGTTCAGCAATACTTTCCCATGATGGAGGTCCATCGTGTTTTAACGATACGCAGGCCGATACCCACCTTGGTAGAAAATGAGGGATCATTTTCGCCCGTTATAAAGGATTCAAAGATGCGTCCCTGCAAATTTTCAGCGATGCCGGGCCCATTGTCTGCAACGGATAATAAACAGAACATTTTCCCGTCTACCTCCTTCTCCTCGATCGTAACCCTTATCTTTCCGCCCTTCGGGGTATATTTGAGCGCATTCGAAAGGAGGTTCTTCAAGGCTGATTCTATTTTTGAGATATCAATCCAGAGATAAAAGAGATTGAATGCCAAAGTCCAAGATGTACTCATGCAAAATGATACGAGTTTTTTGGATGATATCCACTGATGTACTTTCGCTTGTTTCAGTCGCTTATCAAACGGATAAAATGGGGAATATAGACAAAGTGGACTTAAAAAAGTAGAAATGGAGTTTACAGGATTGGCCAAACAATACAAACTATATGGCCATGTGCCAATCCCCTGACGGAATTATTTATATTGCGACCGATTGGGGAAATATAGTCACTTTCGATCCCCAAAAACATCAAATGACAAGCCGGGGTGATTTACCGAGAGTCAATAAAATTCATGTTCACCGCCTTCTCTATTCCGACGGTTCTGTCTGGATTGGAACCTGGGCCAACGGAGCGATTTGTTTACAATCCGAAGACAGGTGTCTATACTCAATATACCTATAAACCGGAGGATACGGAAAAAACTCTTTCCCACGGAGATATTTATCAGATGGTTTCTTTGGGAGACGGACGGTATTTAGCTGCTACATGGAATGTTTACACAGTTTTTATTCCTGATAAAGAAGACCCTACCCGTTATACAACAGAGGTCTATAACAACACTGCGTCTCAACTTCATCGTAACCTGGAGACCCGGATGATCTCCGCTTATTACGATACGGAAGGTATCATCTGGATCGGAACACAAGGCGGAGGAGTGTATGCCTCCGATTTAAGGAAACAATTTTATCAGCGCTTTCATCAGGAAACGCATAATGAAATATGTGAAATGGCGATGGATAAGAATGAATATATCTGGCTTGCCACTTTCCATAAGGGGAATTTTGAGACGTACGGAACCTTTTAATCCTCAAAGCCGTTTGGAGTTTGAATCGGTCCCTGCCGGCTCGAGCAATACTGTGTTTTTATGTGTGCTCAACGATAAAAAAGGAAACTTATGGTTCGAAACGGCCAGTCCGAACTAATTCAGTATGATTCTGAAAATAAAAAACCTTTACCGTTTATCCTGTCCGCATTAAAAAAAAAACCTGAATGGTCCGGTTCCATCTGGTCTTTATTGATTGATAATCAAAATCGTTTATGGGTGGGAACCACTAACGGGTTATTGTTGTTTGATCGCCAAACAAAAAAGATTTTACCTATTACCCTGTCGGTTCCGGAACCATACGGGCAATGGTAGAAGTACCCGGTAAATACCTCTTGTTAGGATTGTCATACGGCTTAGTAAAGTGTTCTTTGTTGATGGTCAACCTATTCGATCGGACTATGAAAAAACAGCCAATGTTCCAGTCAGGGATATACGTTCCCTTTATGCCGCTTCAGACGGAAAGCTATATATCGGTTATTCCGACGGTTTTGGAGTAATGGATATTCAGTCTGATTCAATCGAGAATTTTTACACAACTCATAATGGGTTAAGCAGTAATTACATAGGTTGTATTTGCGAAGACGAGGAAGGCCGTATTTGGCTGGGTTCCGCTTCCAGTGTTTGTAACTACAGCAGACATCAGAAATTGTTCTATAATTACTATATATCCGGAAACAACCGCTCAGTCATGTTTTTATAAGGATTTTCTGTTTTGGGGAATAATAAAAACATAACCTATTTCCTCCCGAATGAAGCAATGAACAACCACTTTATTCCCGGCAAAGTAGTCATAACTCAATTGAAGTAGATAATAAACCAGTTGAAATCGGGCAAAAGATAAATAATCAAGTCATTTTGAAACAAGGTATTCCCTATACACACGGATTAACATTAAAGGCTGCTAATAATAGCTTTTCATTGATGTTCAGTAATCTGACCTACTCGGACGACCTGCAAAAATATAATTACCGGTTAAGTCCGGCTCAATCGAACTGGTTGACAATCAATGAAGGTGAAAAGGTCTCGTATGCAAACTTTACCTCAAGGAAAATATGTTTTTGAGGTACAAAGTATTATGGCAGACGGTTCTAGCGGTTACCTGACATCCATGGATGTCAAACATCCTGCCTCATTGGTATGAGGCAATTTGGTTCCGTCTTCTAATTATTATCACAATCGGTTTTATTATATATTATCTGATGCGTCGTGTAAAAAAGGAGCAGGCACGTCTAAGGCATGAGGAACGGTTAAAACATGAATTGTTTGTTGCCAATTTGGAACGTGAGAAAGAGAAGCAAATCAACCGGGAACGCAGTAATTTCTTTACGAACGTCTCTCACGAACTTCGTACGCCTCTGACACTGATCCTTTCTCCTTTACAGGAGTTATTGCAGACGGAACGCTTTTCACAAATTCTATATGATAAGTTGTCATTGGTTTACAATAATGCGACCTCATTATCTACCCTGGTAAATCAATTACTCTATGTACAAAAAATAGAAGCCGGAATGGTGCAATTAAAACTGTCAGAAGTTGATATATCAGTGCTGGTTAAGAATGTTATCACGTCTTTTAAGCATATTGCCGAGATAAAACAGACAGAGTTCATCTTGGACTCCGGTAAATTTCCGTTTTCATTAATAGAAACAAAATGCTCCATACGGCGATCGAAACAGAAGAGTTGCCCGCTCACATTCAACCAAAGCAGATTATTTCCGGTCTCATGGATACTTGAAACTTTCATATAAAGCCCATCGAACCGAAATTCTTTATATTTTTTCCATCATAACGGCTCAAACCATTATCTGTGCCAAACCACATAAAACCATCCATATCTTTATGAATACACAAGACCGTATTATCGGCCAGTCCGTTTTGCATGGTAAGCACCCTGATATCCTTTTCAAAAAAGGCATAACCGGAAAAACTATAAAAATAGAGAATAGTATAGCTGCAATAAATTTCCTCATCATCTAATTAACAAAGCTCCTCATTTAGATATTTCAAACATATACAAAGAAACAAAAAAAAGGAGGATATTACCTCTAAACAAGACAAAGAAAAACAACATAAATATAATGCATGAACAATCTGCCGACTATTCATGAATAAAACACCCAGTATCCTGTTTTTCAACAAGAAAAATATAAAAAGAAAACACCCATCGTTAATGAATAAAACACGCGTTATCCCTTCCAGGCAGACCAGATACTTTTGCTTACAAAGATTAATAAAATTAGTATTAACAACCTTAAAACTAAAAAAGGATGAAGAAAAGAGTCACTTTTTTAATTGTGCTGCTAATGGTTAGTATATTTCATATATACGCGCAACAGCAAAACATTAGCGGTACTGTCATTGACAAGAACCTGAATGAACCCGTTATCGGAGCTTCCATTCAAATAAAGGGTACAACAAACGGGACCATTACCGACCTGGACGGAAAATTCGCTATCAACGCTTCGAAAGATGATATCCTGGTGATCTCCTACATAGGATACACTACACAGGAGATCAAACTTACCGGACAATCCAGTCTAAAAAATAGAATTGAGTGAAGATACTCAGGCACTGGACGAAGTAGTAGTAGTTTGGGTTCGGTACCCAAAAAGAAAGTTAATCTGACCGGAGCTGTAGCGACTGTCGATAAGAAGGTGTTGGCATCCAGGCCGGTAACTTCCGTTTCACAGTCTTTACAAGGGGCAGTTCCCGGATTAAACTTATCCACCGCCGACCTGGGAGGACAATTGGGTCAGAACATGAATGTTAATATTCGTGGTACGGGAACGATCGGTAAAGGTTCCAAAGGCGAGCCACTTATCCTGATCGACGGCATGGAAGGAAACATGAACAACCTGAATCCGGAAGATGTTGAAAACATTTCTGTATTGAAAGATGCCTCCTCTTCCTCTATCTATGGTTCGCGGGCAGCGTTCGGCGTAATCATGATAACAACAAAAAAGATAAAGCCGGGAAAATGCAAATAAACTACAACAATAACGTCCGTTATTCCGGTCCGACCAACCTCCCCAATCAACTCCTGATTCATACCGTTTTGCCAATTTCTTCAATGAAGCATCTATCAATCAGGGAGGTAGTGTCATTTTTGACGAAGAGACCATCGGTCGCATACAAAAATACATGGCCGGAGAATTAGCGGCAACGACTATTGCCAACGGTAACAACTGGCATTTTCATGAAAAGCCAATGATAATGTAAACTGGTGGAAAAAGCACTTCCAGTGGGCATGGTCGAACGAACATAATATCAGTCTGAGCGGCGGTACGGAAAAAATACAATATTATGCATCCGGTAGTTATCTGAACCAAAATGGTAACCTGCGTTACGGGGAAGATAATTATAAACGTTACAATGCAACTGCTAAGGTTAATACACAGATAAACAAATATGTAGATTTCAATATCAACACAAAGTTTGTGCGTTTTGACCTCGATAACCCCGTTTATCTGGAAGAAGGCGGACTGCTTTACCACGACATCGCCCGTATGTGGCCTATGATGCCTTTTAAAGACCCGAACGGTTAGTTATTATATGAGAAACGGAAAACTCAACCAATTGGCAGACGGCGGACGCTCCAAGACCCATAACGATAATATTTATATGCAGGGGACAACTCGTTGTCCACCCGCTTAAAGGATGGAATATTTACGCAGAAGCCGGCATGAGAATTATCAATCAGAACAAACAAACGAACTTGAATCCGATCTATGAACACGATGTAAACGGGAACCCGCTGGCATTGGCTTTCAGCGGAAGTTATTCTCCGGGAGCTTCGTTCGCACGCTCTGCTTACCTGAACAGTAATTTCTATACGACAAGCGTTTATACCGACTATACTTTACAGCTGAAAGATCATTACTTTAAGGCATTGATTGGTATGAATACCGAAGAATATGTCTATCGCGAATTAAGCGCCCAACGTCCCGATGTGATCAGTAGCCTTGTTCCGGAAATCAGTGCGTCTACCGGGGGAGGACAAAATCAACAGTTCCAAATATAATGACTGGTCGACTGCCGGATTCTTCGGACGTATCAACTATTCATATAAGGACTGGTATATGGTGGAAATGAACGTTCGTTACGATGGTTCTTCCGTTTCCTCAGAGACCAGCGCTGGAACGTGTTCCCTTCTTTCTCTTTAGGCTGGAATGTGGCACGCGAATCGTTCTTCGAACCGATAAGTAACATCATCAACACGTTGAAACCGCGTGTTTCATGGGGTATGTTAGGGAAACCAGAATACTGACTCATACTATCCGTTCTATCTGACACAAAGCGTAACGGCTAATGGCGGCAACTGGTTAATGAATGGCGGCAAACCGACAACGGCAGGAGTTCCGGGAATGGTCAGCAGCACACTTACCTGGGAGAAAATTTACAATACTAATATAGGTATCGACCTCGGTATGCTGGACAACCGCCTGAATGCAACTGCCGAGTATTTTATCCGCAGAACCAAAGACATGGTCGGACCGGCAGCCGAAGTGGGTGCCATATTGGGAACCTCTCTTCCGAACACAAAACAATGCCGAACTGAAAAATAAAGGATGGGAAATACAACTGAACTGGAGAGACCAGATAGGAAAAGTGAATTACAATGCCGGATTCAATCTTTCAGACTATCGCGCTAAAGATTATTTCATACCCCAATGCTTCTAAAGCTCTCTGGGATGCAGACGGAAATACGCTTTATTACGACGGAATGACGATCGGAGAAATCTGGGGATACGAAACGGAAGGTATCGCTAAATCCGACGAACAAATGACCGAATGGCTGGCCAACAATGACCAGAGTAAAAATCGGTTCAGCCTGGGGAGCCGGCGACATTATGTATCGCGACCTGAACGGTGACAAAATAGTCGACAGTGGGAACAGTACAGCTATAGATCATGGCGACTTAAAAAGTAATCGGTAACAATACGCCTCGCTTCCGCTTCGGCCTGAGCCTGGGGAGCAGACTGGAAAGGTTTCGACGTACAAATGTTTTTCCAGGGAGTCATGAAACGTGACATTTGGTTAGGCGGTCCTATGTTTTGGGGGGCTGATGGCGGAGAGTGGCAATCGGTTGGTTTTAGTGAACATCTTGACTATTTCCGTCCGGAGAACACAGCTTCCGTATTCGGAGCAAATCTCGATTCCTACTACCCCAAAGCATATCTGGGTGATAAAGGAAACAAAAACAAAAAACTCAGACACGCTATTTACAAAACGGAGCTTATATGCGTATGAAGAACCTGCAAATAGGATATACATTCCCCCGAGCCTGGATGAATAAAGCGAATATCCAAAAGCTCCGTACTTATGTTAGTGCAGAAAATCTTTTCACTATCAGTGGCATAGCCGATATGTTCGATCCCGAAGCAACTGCTGCCAACGGATTCAGCAATGGTAAGACATACCCGCTATCTAAAACTATTTCATTCGGTTTAAATATCACTCTTTAAAATGTAAGAACAATGAAAAAAATCTATTATACATCATAACATTGGTTGGTGCTTTATGCTCCTGTAACGATTTTTCTTGACAAAAGAACCGTTGGACGCTGTACCCACCGACAAATATTTATTGACAGAAAGTGATTTGGCCGCTTATTCGGCTAATCTCTACGATCAGCTTCCCTCCCATACACCCGGACAATATAATATGGGGGTATTTGTCACCGACAAACAATAGTGACAATCAGGCCGCAAGCAATCCCAACAGTTCATTTGTGAAGGGAGAAACCCGCGTAGCGCAAAGCGGAGGAGCCTGGGATTTCGGAAAAATCCGTAATGTCAACTATTTCATCGACAAAGTACGTCCCCCGCCTGGAGAATGGGAAATTAAACGGAACAGAAGCCAACAATAAACATTATTTGGGGAGAAATGTATTTCTTCCGTGCATATATCTACTATACCAAACTAGTTGCACTTGGCGACTTTCCTATATTGAAAAACTGGATTACAGAAGATTATGAGACCGTCAGGGAAGCAAGCAAAAAGACGTCCGCGTAATGAAGTGGCACGTTTCATCCTGCAAGGACTTGGACTCGGCCTATTATTACATGAAAGAAACTCCGCCCATGACCAACCGGCTGACTAAAGATTGTGCCGCCCTTTTGAAAAGCCGTGTAGCCTTATTTGAAGGTACATGGGAAAAATACCACAAAGGGACAGCACGCGTGCCGGGTGGTCCGGATGGCCGAAGGAGCGAACAAAGATTATCTGAAAGATTTTTCAATCGATATCGATTCTGAAATAAGATTCTTCCTGACGGAAGCCAAAGAAGCTGCTCAAATAGTTGCCGATAAATATTCGTTATCCAGCGATTATCCGTCCCTATTCAACAGCCAATCGTTAAGTAGCACTTCTGAGGTATTATTATGGAGAGCCTATGATGCAAGTCTTACTCCTGCTGTCAACCATTTTGTAGTTGGCTATATACAACGTAACGGAGGTGGAAATACCGGATGGACACGCAGTATGATGCAGTCTTACCTGATGGAAAACGGATTACCGATCTATGCGAACAACTCCAGTTATCAAGGTGATAAGACCTATGAAGACGTAGCAGCCGATCGTGACCCACGTTTAGGATACAATACCATCTTACCATAAGGTGAATTATTATCAGAGGGAGGAAGCAATATTGAATATCTTGTGAACGGATATGGTTATTATTATCGTGCTCCTATCGTGCTCCTATCGTGCTGGGCCAGAATGAGAACAAATGCCCTACCGGTTATTCGGTAAAAAAAGGGTCTGACAACAGATGCTGCACAAGGTCCGACGTTGCCTTCTACCACAGCTTGTGTCGTATTCCGGGCTGCTGAAGCATATCTGAATTATATGGAAGCTGATTACGAATTAAACAGTTCGCTGGATGCCAACAGTGGAAAGTATTGGAGAGCTCTTCGTGCACGTGCCAATATGGATACTGACTATCAGAAAACAATAAATGCAACGGATTTAAGTAAAGAATTGGATTTTGCCCGTTATTCCGGCTCTGAATTAGTATCAACGACTCTCTATAACATTCGTCGCGAACGCCGCATCGAGTTTGCTGCTGAAGGACTTCGTCTGAATGACCTGAAACGTTGGCGTGCATTGATATGATGCAAGGATATCACGTAGAAGGTTTCGATTTATGGAGTGAAAATTATGCACGTTATACAACACCAACTCCCCACTCCGGCAGCAGATGTCACTCTTTTCGGTCGTTAATCTGATAGAATCCGGAAATACAAATGCGAACGTATCTGCAAAATCAGAAAGCCAGTATCTTCGTCCTTTCCGTATCAATACGAATAATATTGCTTACAACGGTTACAATTGGAACCAGAATAAATATCTGAATCCGATTGCTTTCGACCATTTCCGACTGACAACAGAGACAGAGGGTTCCACTGATTATGCTTCCTCTACAATTTATCAGAATCCGGGATGGAAGATAGAAACCAGCAGTCTTCCTGAAGGCGATTAATGATCTATTCATGATAAAACAAGACCTCCTTATTTTCTTTGGGAGGTCTTGTTCTTTCAAAAAAAGATATTGTATTCCACTATAATTATGTAACTTTACTGCACCATGAAAAAACTATCACTCACACATTATTGCTATTTCCTATATTAGCAATGGGAATACAAGCACAAGAGAAACAGTCTTCTCCAAACCTGATCTTTATTATGGCTGATCAATGGCGCGGAGATGCTTTAGGATGCCTGGGTAAAGAGGCCGTAAAAAACACCTCATCTGGATCAATTGGCATCAGAAGGGGTTAACTTCACCAATGCAGTCAGCAGCTATCCGGTATCTTCTCCGGCACGTGGTATGCTGATGACAGGAATGTATCCTGTGCATAGTAAAGTTACCGGAAATTGTAATTCGGCAACAGCTCCTTACGGGGTTGAACTTCCCGAATCGGCCCGTTGCTGGTCGGATGTCCTCAAAGACCAGGGATATGAACTGGGATACATTGGTAAATGGCATCTCGACTCCCCCTACCAGCCTTACATTGAAACCAGTAACAACAAAGGAAAAAAATAGCCTGGAACGAATGGTGTCCCAAAGAACGCCGGCACGGCTTCAGTCACTGGATCGCCTATGGCACATACGATTATCATCTGGAACCCATGTACTGGGATACGGATGCTTCGCGCGACGAATTTTATTTCGTCGACCAATGGGGACCGGAATATGAAACCGACCGGGCCATCGACTACATCGCCAATCAAGATAATAAGTTTCGCGACACAGGCAAACCTTTTTGCTTTGGTCGTATCCATGAACCCGCCTCATACCGGATATGAGCTGGTTCCTGATAAATACAAAGAGATCTACCGCGACGTAGATGTCGAAACAGTATGTAACTCTCCTATCATTGCCCCAAAAGGGACAAAAATGGGAGATTTCTACCGCAAGAGTGTGTTGGATTATTATGCCTGTATGACAGGTGTCGACGAACAGGTCGGCCGTATCATCCGCCAGTTGAAAGAACAGGGATTGTTCGAGAATACGATTGTGGTGTTTACTTCCGACCATGGAGACAGCATGGGGATGCACGAGCATATCGGTAAGAATATTTATTACGAGGAAGCCATGCGCATTCCGATGATGATAAGCTGGCCGGAAAAAGATCGCGCCGCGCCGATTCGACCCTGATGATCGCTTTCGCCGATCTGTATCCTTCCCTCTTGTCATTAATGGGATTCAAAGAACAGATACCAGCAGAGGTACAGACCTTCGATCTGTCTGCTTCCATCCTCTCACAGGAAAAGGCGCAGGAGGTCGTACAGCCTTATTATTATCTTCTCCCTGAAAATTTAATGACCGGATACAGAGGGTTACGGACGAAAAAATATACATTCGTGGTACACGCCACAAATGGCCGGACTGACGAATGGATATTATTCGACCGCGAGCAGGACCCCTTCCAGCGAAACAACATCGCCCCCGATCAGCCGGCACTGATAAAACAATTTACAAGCCAGCTGAAAGACTGGCTGAAGAAGACTAACGATCCATTTATGAACTGTCTGTAAAAATTATATACACATGAAAACACATCTTTATCTGGCAATCTTACTGATAGCAAGTATTTTCCCGGCAACGGGACAAAGAGGCGGATATCCCCCGTCCAGCCCCCCACCAGTTGAAATGGCGCGACGGGAAAGGGGACATCATCCGCGACTTTGTCAATTCATGTAGAAAATACGATATAATGCCGGGGATCTATGTCGGTATCCGGTGGAACTCACTTTTTGGCGTTCATAATTTCAAAGGTACAGGGAGAAGGAGAGTTTGCCGCTAACCGTCAACAATGGTATAAGCATTTCTGCGAACGCATGGTTGAAGAACTTTGCAGCCGCTACGGTGATTTGTTTATGATCTGGTTTGACGGTGGCGCAGACGATCCGAAAGGCGACGGGCCAGACGTATTACCCATCGTCAGCAAGTATCAGCCGGAATGCCTTTTCTATCATAACGTAGACCGGGCGGATTTCCGCTGGGGCGGTTCCGAGACAGGTACGGTCGGTTATCCCTGCTGGTCTTCTTTCCCCTACCCTTACTCACACAGCAATAATACGGAAGGGAGCCGAAACCATAACGACCTGTTGAAACAGGGCGACAAGGATGGAAAATACTGGGTTCCGGCTATGGCAGATACTCCCTTGCGGGGTATGAACGGACGGCATGAATGGTTCTGGGAGCCGGATGACGAAAATACGGTTTACCGGTTGAATCTTTAATGAATATGTATTATAAATCGGTCGGCAGGAATGCAACACTGATTGTCGGTCTGCCACCCGATACAACAGGCCTGATTCCATCCGGCGACGTACAACGACTGAAAGAATGGGGCGACGAGATAAACCGCCGCTTCTCTTCCCCGCTTGCCTTTACCTCCGGACAAAAGAAAAAGCCTGATACTAAAACTGGATAAGGCGCACCCGGTCAATCATTGCATTATCCAAGGAGAACATCCGGAACGGTGAGCGTATCCGTCAATATAAAATAGAAAGCCAAAGTAAACGGCAAATGGCAAACCGTTTGCGAAGGCGAATCAGTAGGGCACAAGCGTATCGAGCAATTCCCGACGGTAGAGGCTTCGGCTTTGCGCCTGACAATCTCTCAATCGGTAGCACAACCGGATATACGTAACTTCAGTGTTTTCAACGTCCAATAAATAAACAAATGAACTAAAATGATACGAGTATGAACAAGAGACTATTTCTATCACTGGCAACACTTCCGTTATTGGGAACAGCCGGGCAAGCTGAAGCGGCCAAACCGCAAGACCGGCCGAATATTATTCTCTTCTTGGTAGATGATATGGGCTGGCAAGATACTTCCCTCCCTTTCTGGAAGGAAAAAGACACATTATAATGAAGTATACGAAACGCCTAACATGGAACGCCTCGCCCGCCAGGGTATGATGTTTACCCAGGCTTATGCTTCCAGTATCAGCTCGCCGAGTCGTTGCAGCCTCTATACCGGCATGAATGCAGGCCGTCACCGGGTAACGAACTGGACATACCCCCAAAAAAAACAAATCGACAGACCGGCAAAGCTATGTGCTGGAATTGCCGGACTGGAATGTAAACGGTATCTGTGAGGTCGCAGGCATCGAACATACTTACCAGGTTACCTCTATGGCTCAAATACTGAAAGATAACGGTTATCATACCATCCATTGCGGAAAAGCCCATTGGGGAGCGGTAGATACACCGGGAGAGAACCCGTATCATTTCGGATTCGAAGTAAACATTGCCGGACATGCCGGCGGTGGCCTTGCCAGTTATTTGGGAGAAGCCAATTTCGGTAACCGGACAGACGGCAAGCCGAGTCCCTGGTTCGCCGTTCCGGGCCTGGATAAATACTGGGGAAAGGATATCTTTTATCTCCGAAGCCCTGACACGGGAAGCTACCAAAGCACTGGATAAAGCGCAACAATACGACCAGCCGGTCTTCCTTTACATGTCGCATTATGCCATTCATGTCCCCGATAGACAAGGGATATGCGTTTCTATCAGAAATATATCGACAAAGGGCTGGGAGAAAAGAAGCCGCTTATGCCGCTTTGATAGAGGGAATGGACAAAAGTCTGGGCGATATCATGGATTATCTGGAGAAGAACAAGCTGGCGGATAACACGATCATCATCTTCATGTCCGACAACGGCGGTCTGGCTGCCGAACCGGAATGGCGCGACGGCAAACCTCATACCCAGAACTCCCCGCTAAACAGCGGTAAAGGCTCCGCTTACGAAGGCGGCGTTCGTGAACCGATGATCGTCAGTTGGCCGGGCAAGGTACAACCACAGACTAAATGCGACAAATACCTGATCATCGAAGACTTCTTCCCGACCATCCTTGAAATGGCCGAAATAAAGAAATACGAGACTATCCAGCCGATAGACGGCGTCAGCTTCATGCCGCTGCTAACCAATACCGGCGATCCCTCCAAAGGACGCAGCCTATACTGGAACTTCCCGAACCTTTGGGGCAACACAGGGCCGGGTATCGGAGCCACCTGCACAATCCCCGCCAGGGTGACTGGAAACTAATCTATTATTATGAGATAGGAAAGAAAGAGTTATTCAATATACCCGACGATATAGGCGAAAAAGAATGACTTGTCCGCTTCCCGTCCCGACTTAATAAAAAAAACTATCCAAAGACCTGGGCAAACAGTTACGAAAGATGGAGGCACAGCGCCCATCGTTTAAGGCAACCGGCAAACCTTGCCCCTGGCCGGATGAGATATAATTTTTAGCAGTTATTCCTGCACTCTTTCAATATTATATCCTATCTTTGCCTGTAACAAAATTATTTAACTATGAAGAACAGGCGTAAAACAAAAAGAATGTCCATACCTCTACAGGTACAACAGCTACAGAAAGAGGAAGCGAACATTCTCAAAGAGTTTGGAAAATATCTATTGGATATATCGAAACTAGTAATCGGAGGTGCTGTAATTACTACCGTTTTACAACTCAATACCGATAAGATTTTGGTGATAACAATAGCTGTTAGTATAGCAAATTCTTTTATGTATTGCAGGGTTTTTAGTATTAACCTATAAAAAAGAAATAAATATGGAACCTGCTATATTTTTATATCTCCTTTTTAGGTGCGATTGCCATAGGAATTATTATTTTGTTAAAACTCCAGCAGGCAAACGTTGGCTAGACAAATATAGTTAACTGGCAAATAAGATTCCAGGCACGGATCACACGATCTATTATCGCATGTGATCCGTGCCTGATTATTTATATAAACCTCTCCCTCTTCTGCAAATTCAGCAACCCGATCATCATCCACACAATGCCACCTATCAAAAGGAAAATACGGTTCTTTACGATCAACCCTTCCCAGATTACCGGCAGGAAGTTATCAGGTACTTTAAAAAGGATTCAGGAGAATATTCCAAAATGAACGTTCTATTATTTCCATCTCACTCGTTATCAGAAGGAGAATAGCCAGAATAATCGTAAACACAGCCGTACCGTTACCGCTACGGGTGATGGTGGAGAGCATAAAGGCCAGATTCCCGAAAAAGACAAGGGGAACATCAACTGGACAGACATCTCGAACGGATTGACCGGATACAACAATAATGTAGCCAGATAAGAAAAAAGCCACCAGGATAAAAAAATATAGCGACATAAATCATCAACAGGCGCACTCCCCATACCTTATATTTATAGTCGGGGATGCCGAAAAGGATTTCCAGTATCCGGCTATCCTCATCGTTCTGGATACCAAAAACGGCAGGATAGAATACCAGCAGGACACAAGGGAACATCAAAAAGGTTATAGATCAGTCCTTCATTGATCTCTGCCCTATTCCAGGCTGCCTGGAACATGAAATAGGCAAAGAGAATGCGAATGCCGCCAGCAAGAACCAGATGAACTTGCCGGCAAAGATAATCTTCAGGTTATATTTTACCACCTTGGGTAATAAAGGTATCAATTGCTTTATCGTCATAACTATCTTTTTTTACAACATTAATCTACCACTTGAGTCTCATACCGCCTGACACTAGCATGAGGCTCATTGTCCGCTCTTCCCTTCCATATTTTTCAGCAAGCAGAGATAAGCATCTTCCAGGTTCGGCTCTACCTCTACGGCTCCCTCATAAGGCGAGCCGACAGACAAGTAACGCACCTGTATCGTATCTCCATCCTGTATATGATGAATCACCATCGTTTTATCCAGCACCTGTTCGAACGACTCACGGTCGATATGGAACTGCCAGACCTTACCGGTAGCCATGTCTACCATATCGGTCGGATCGCCGAAGTATTTCAGCTCGCCTTTGTTGATCACGACCACCTGGCTACATGAACTGGATATGTCTTCGATGATATGAGTAGAGAAGATCACGATACGATCCTTGCTCAACTCCACCAACAGGTTTCGGAAACGGATGCGTTCGCGCGGGTCGAGTCCGGCTGTTGGCTCATCCACCACCAGAATACGGGGAAGATGAAGCAGGATGAGGGCTATACCGATACGCTGTTTCATACCGCCGGAGAAAAAGAACCGATCTTGTCGTCTTTCCGTTCATACATATGAACTGCTTTCAATACATATTCCAGACGTTCTTCCCTCAACCTATTATCGGTAAGCCCTTTCAGGATCGCCTGATAATCGAGAAATTCCCAAGATGACATATTTTCGTATGTCCCGAACTCCTGTGGCAGGAAACCGATCAGGCTCTGCAGTTCCTCCCGGTAGACACGCGTATCCAGTCCGTTGATCCAGATACTGCCGTAGCTCTGTTCCAGGGATACCGCAGATAATACGCATCAGAGTTGATTTGCCGGCGCCATTAGGGTCCCAGCAGACCGAACATTCCCGTACGGATCTCAAAAAGATACGCCTCCTCGCAAGGCTTTTGAAAGGCCTGCGCTGTTTCCCGATCAGCGGAATACTTTTCACCATACGGAACCACGAACGGCGAAGTCCGGCCAGCCGTCCTTTGATACGTTCTATATTGACATTCTTTTCATACAAGTATTGCGAAGAAACATATACGGCAATACAGAAGGCCCACAGAAGGCCCACAAACGGAAATCAGTCCGGTATTATCCATCTTCCGGAACAGAACAAACAGAATGATCGGAGGAATACTCCAGAATATCAAACGGTTTATATATTTCACCCGCTTATTTTCCCCGAAACGGTAGAACAGGTATTGACGAACCTTCCGCCACAGATAAAGGATCGTGGCATAGATGGCAAACGACAACAGGAATATCCACAGCCTGTTATTGATGAAGAACCATAAGGAAATACATACCGAAAAGCAACATACCGAACTGCCACAGAACGTTGACAAAGTCCCTCAGCGAACGATATTCATTGCTCAATCCCAGATGCCGGCGGATATTCAGGCCGCTATTCCACTGGCGGCTGACACGTCCCGGCCAGTCGTATATCTTCACCAGGTTGCGGACAGAGATATGTATATCTTCCCCATCGATTACTTTCGAACGGGCACGCCTCAAACTGGTCTGAGCAAAATAAGTCACTCCCGGAATACCGAAAACCAGAAGAACCATGTAAACAGACTGCCACAGCATCCCGTCGGCATACAACCAGATACCAACAACACCCAACAGGAACAGTATCAGATGGAACACCCATATTTTAGGAGACAGGCCCCGATACCACTGCAAGGTATTCTCCAATCCCATACAAACGGTAGGGATCAGGATCAGCGTCAACAATGCAGAGAAGGAAAGACCGCCGATCACAGTAATGGCAAACGGTGCACCGATAGCACCTGCATATTCCGAATCGCCCATCGCCAACGGGAACATGGCGACAATTGTCGTTATCGACGTAATCAAGATCGGGCGAATACGTGACAGCCCAGCCGTCATCAACGCCCTGTTACGCCTGCGCCTCGTCGAGGTTAGACCCGATGGAATGGGGGTACCGCAAGCCGTTTAATCCCACTCTGATCGTCGCGATATCGGTCGCGTCCCTCATCATCCATGATCATCGTATGGAGAAGAGGCAGAAAGCGGAGGAACGCATTGCAGGGGTGTGACAGAACATGAAGAAACAAAAAAGTTATGATCGCACTGTTGATCGTAGCCCTGTTCGGTATGATATTACCTGCATTTTTCCTCTGGTGCCGCGGACGCCGCTGACTATGTGATTGTGGAGGCCGACGGCTCCAAGCGCCTGCCGCTCAAGGCCCATGCCCCGCACGAGCCGGTCATACCTGAGAATACACGCAAAACCGTGTGCGTCGTGGGCGCATCCGGGTTTGGAAAGCCAGTCAAACAAGCCGTACACCGACCGGAACTGTTCTGCGCACGCACCAGTGCACACATGAGCGGTATTGTCACGCCGGAGCTGGCCGCGCAAGGCATTATTGCAGAACACTTAGCGGATATCGTTGTGCTCAATCAGGCGGAGACTGTATCCACAGAAATAGCGAAAAGATTCACAGAAACACTGAAATCCAGCGGATTTACGGTTGTTTGTGCAACATTAAATCACACTTTAGCGTAAATCACCGTATATTCATTTTCCATTCTCAATTTTCCATTAAAAAGAACCGCACAAAGGTGCCTCCCGATAAGAAAACATCGCGGGGCAAGAGAGAAACGGTATAGCTTCGGCTATGCCGTTTTTCTCATTCTTGCCTTGATGAAGTGACTTTGGATACTTCCAGAGCTCCAATGCCCTTATAGTAGATGTCAATTTCCTGGGTGCGGTTCTTGCCCTTCGGATCGCTGGCAGCATGGACAACAATCTTCTCGACAAACTCATGCAAGATACATGGGGTCAATTCGGGAATTTCTGTATACCGTTCTACAACGGAGAGAAACCTTTCCACATTGGCGCTTTTGCGTTCCTCTGCCTCGATTTCATCCCGGAGGGAAATCGCTACATCTTGAAGCTGATGCTGCTCTTTCTCGTAGTCAATGGAGAGCTTTTGAAAACGCTCGTCAGAAAGTTTTCCAGAAATGGTATCTTCATAAAGCCGCTTAAAAATGGTGTCCAGTTCTGCAATCCCGCTTTTCAGCATCAGCCAGTGTTTTCTTCCGCTTTGCCAAACCTCGGTTACGCTGGCGCAAATCCGCATCCATGACCATCTTCACAAAATCGTCTTTGCGCTGTGATGCAAAGGAAACGATCTCACGCAGATTTTGCAGAACCAATTCCTCCAGGATAACAGTTCGGATGGAATGTGTCTGCCCGCATACGTCACGGCTTTTCCGATAGCCCGAACACAGGTAATATTCCTGATCGCGCCGGAAATTGGTTGCCCTGCATTGATACATGATGGAGCCGCAGTCGGCGCAGAACATCATGCCGGAGAACATCCCCATTTCTCCCATCTTTGTGGGTCGGCGCCGCGTCTGCCTTGCAAGCCTTGCTGCATCGGCAATCGCCTCCGTCCAGATGGCTTCATGGGTATTCTCAAAAATCTTCCACTCGGTTTCTGGATTGAGAAGGGTCTTTTTTGCTCTTGTAGGATTTTTTGCGGGTTTTGAAATTAACCGTGTGTCCCAGGTATTCACGCCAGCGGTCCATGATGTCGGCAATCGTAGAAGAATCCCAGGCATAAGGAGAACCTTTCTTTGTGACATTGGTCGTCCTGCCTTTACTCTCATAGTAAGCAGCCGGAGTAAGGATTTTTCTTTCCGTCAGCTTTCTTGCGATCTGCGAGGGTCCCAATCCGTCCATGATATAAAGACCGATTTCATAAACCACCTGGGCCGCTTCTTCATCCTTCACCCATTGCTTTTTATCATCAGACGATTTCATGTATCCATACGGAGGCATGGTAGCCAAATGCTCCCCCGCATTGCCTTTCACTTTCATAACGGCACGGATTTTTTTGCTGGTGTCTTTGGCGTACCATTCATTGATGATATTGCGGAAGGGCGTAAACTCGTTGTCGCCCTGAGTGCTGTCTACACCATCATTCACCGCAATAAAGTGAATATCATGTTCGGGAAACATGATCTCCGTATACATGCCGACTTGCAGATAATCACGTCCGAAACGTGACATATCCTTGATGATGACCCTCTTGACAAGGCCAGCCTCAATGTCTGCAATCATCTGCTGAAAGCCTGGGCGGTTGAAGGTCGTACCTGAGATGCCATCATCAACATAGAATTTGAAATTGCTGTATCCATGCTCACGGGCATACTTTTCCAGGATTTTTTTCTGGTTTACAATGCTATTGCTGTCACCCTGCAATTCATCATCACGGGATAAGCGACAATACAAAGCTGTAAGTTCTTCGGAGCTCATAGCCATGTAAGGGAATTGAAGCGCGGCAGCGGTGTTTGACTGATAATACATAAATACCTCCTATCCGGCAGTCAAACACGATATTGAAGTCCAACTTCATTATACCGCGCTTTTTTTCCCTGTCCCTGCCTGTTAAGAGGTTTTCAAGTCACAGTTTGTTTCTGAACATCGGCTTTTATCAGGTTCTCCAGTTTGAGGCTATCGTCTGATTTCCCGTTTGAGGGAAAAAATTGACGATAAAGGTCGTGTTGCCGATCTTCTTTTTTGCTCCGCATAGGCGGGGCATATTTATTTTCAGATTGAATTTTCTGCATAATAAGGCCCTTTCATCATGCCATTTCATTAAAACCATAAAAGAGGCAGAAAACGGACGGCTGCTGGCCGCAGCTCCACGGGAATCTCACCCCGGCCCATGCTGATGGGTGCGCCGCGCAATGCTTTGAGGGCGTTCAACGCGGGAGTATCATTATCCTGTCTGCGTATCCTCGCCCACAGGTTGCCACACCTGTTTTGCGGCCTGGTTTTGTCGCTCACCTGTTTGGTCCCCGTCCTGCGGACTTGCAACAGGGTCATGGCGCACCGGCCGACCGGCTCCACACAGACAAATTGTATCCGTCTGCCTTATGCTGCCCGAAGGCTTTTTCTTTGTCAAGGAACAATAAGGCTTTGTCAGCCTGTAAAAACATACCGTTTCCGATATGCTTTTACGGAACGACAAACAGCCCATAACGGGAAGCGTGG
>VOFJ01001576.1_pt1 | contig 22438 bp, 26 predicted proteins | sample 5384081 | NCBI WGS metagenome assembly VOFJ01 (sample SAMN12384729, study PRJNA508395) | human gut metagenome | isolation source: healthy gut I | host: Homo sapiens | reverse complement strand
CGGGACAGTTGTCAACACTTTTTGACATCTTTTTTTGAAAGAAAATTGAGTTTGCTTCACTTATATTGTACTCACCCCCTCTTCTCCATGTAAAAAGGCCGTCCATGCATTGCACAGACGGCCTTTGTTCTATATATAAATACTTATATAATATGCTTTTAGCGGATTTCGATACCCAGCTTGAACTTCAGGTTGCCGAGGATCTTCTTGACCACGCGCTCCACTTCCTCAGCAGAGACTTCCTTCTTGGGATCAGACAGGGACAGGCTAAAGGCCATGCTCTTTTTGCCATCGCCAAGGTTTGCGCCGCGATAGATATCGAACAGCTTGACCTCGCTGACCAGCGGGCTGGCCTTGCGGATGGTCTCCTCGATCTCGCCGCAGGATACAGCCTCGCCGCAGACTAGAGCCAAGTCGCGCTTAACAGGTGCATAAGGGCTGAGAGGCTTATAGCGCAGCTCGCCCTCTACGCAGGACATCAGAGCCTCGTAGTCCAGCTCGCCCAGATAGATGTTCTGGCTGTCCTTCTGCTCCTTGGCGATCTCCAGCTCCGCGTTGATCTCGTTGGCCAGCTTGCCGAAGACGCCCAGACGCTTGCCGTTGCAGTAGACGGCGGCGCTGATGCCGGGGTGCAGCCATGCGGCGGTCTCGCGCTGATAATCAAAGGTCAGGCCAAAACCGGCTGCCAGTGCTTCCAGCGCGCCCTTGACGGTGAAGAAGTCCTCCTCGGGGCCGAAGGCACCGATGCAGAGAGTCTGACGCTCGTGGGGGTGCTCATTGATAGGCAGTTCCTTGGCCAGATAGACCGGTGCCATCTCGAACAGGCGACCCTCGGCGTTGCCCTTTTTCAGGTTGTCCACGATGACGTTCAGCATGGAGGGGGTCAGCAGGGTGCGCATGATGGACAGGTTCTCGCTGATGGGGTTCAGGATACGGATAGCCTTACGGGCTTCGTCCTCGGCGGGGATATGCAGCATATCCAGCTCGGCGTTGGAGTAGAAGGCCAGCGTGGAGGCCTCGTAGAAGCCCTGTGCGCAGCCAGCAGACGCTTGGTCTTGAGCTGCTGCTTCTGGTCGTAGTTCAGGCCGCCGTTGGTGACGGAGGCAGTGTTCAGGAAGGTGGGCACGATGTGGTCGTAGCCGTACTCACGGATGACCTCCTCGGCCAGATCCGGGAAGCTCTCCACGTCCTCACGGTACAGGGGTGCGGACACGTCCCAGCTGCCATCGGCCTGCACATCCACGGTGAACTCCAGACGCTTGAGGATGTCGATCATGGTCTGGTCGGGCACGGTGATGCCCAGCACGCCGCAGATCTTTGCCGGGGTGGCGACGATGTGCTTGCGCTCCAGCGGACGGCCATCGGTCAGGTCGTATTCCAGCGTGGTGATATCACCGCAATCCAGCTGCTGGATCAGGTGCAGAGCGCGTGCCAGACCCAGCTGCGGAGAATAGCGATCCACGCCCTTCTCGTAGCGGGCAGAGGAATCGCTGTTCTGACCCAGTGCACGGCTGGTCTTACGCACGCTGTCGCGGGCAAAAGTAGCGCACTCGAACAGCAGGCTGGTGGTGTTATCGTCCATGCCGGAGTTTGCGCCGCCCATGATACCGGCCAGTGCTACCGGCTTTTCAGCATCACAGATGACCAGATTGTTGGGGTTCAAGGTGAACTCCTTCTCGTCCAGCGTGACGATCTTTTTCGCCCTCGTGGGCGCGGCGCACATCAATGGTGCGGCCGGCGACCTTGTTCAGGTCAAAGGCGTGCATGGGCTGACCCATTTCCAGCAAGGTGTGGTTGGTGATATCCACCACGTTGCTGATGGAGCGCAGGCCGCACAGTGCCAGATGGCGCTTCATCCAGCGGGGAGACTCGCCCATGCGGATGTTGCGGACATAGTGTGCCATGTAGCGGGGGCACAGCTCCGGTGCCTCCACCTTGACGGTGATGGGAGCGTCCGGCTCGCAGACAGCCTTGTAGTCCATGGCGGGCATGTGCAGGGGCTTGCCCAGAACCGCAGCCACCTCGCGGGCAATGCCCAGAACGGACTGGCAGTCCGGGCGGTTGGCGGTGATAGAGATATCAAAGATGTAGTCGTCCAGACCCACCACGGGGGCGATGTCGGTGCCGGGGACAGAATCCTCGGGCAGAATGAGCAGGCCGTAGACCTCAGAGCCTGGGAACAAGTCGTCGTTCAGACCCAGTTCTGCGCCGGAGCACAGCATACCGTTGGACTCCACGCCCTGCATCTTGCGAGCCTTGATGGTGATGCCGCCGGGCAGGGTGGAGCCATCCAGTGCGGTAGGCACGCAATCGCCCAGCTTCATGTTGGCGGCACCGGTGCTGATGCGGATCTCGTGGCCGTAAGCGCCGCAGTCCACCACACACTTGGTCAGGTGGGTGCCCTCCTGCTTTTCCATCTCCACGATCTTGCCGACGACCACCTTGCTGATGCCGGCATCCAGCGGGATGAGCTCTTCTACCTCGAAGCCGCAGGAGAACAGCTTCTCCTCCAGCTCCTGTGCGGTGACATCGATATCAACGAATTCTTTTAACCAACTGAAAGGTACTTTCATTGTTTGTTCTCTCCCCTCTTATTCGTGGAACTGCTTGAGGAACTGCAGATTGTTCTCGAACATCAGACCGATGTTGTTGATGCCATACTTCAGCATGGCGATACGCTCGATGCCAATGCCGAAGGCGAAGCCGGAGTACTCGTCCGGGTCAATGTTGCAGTTTTCCAGCACCTTGCGGTTGACAACGCCGCCGCCCAGCACCTCGATCCAGCCGGTGTGCTTGCACAGAGGGCAGCCCTTGCCGTGGCACTCGAAGCAGCTCACGTCCACCTCCACGCTGGGCTCGGTGAACGGGAAGTAGGAGGGACGCAGGCGGGTGCGGGTGTCGGCGCCGAACAGCTTCTGCACGAAGGTGTTCAGTGCGCCCTGCAGGTCGCCCAGGGTGATGCCCTTGTCCACGACCAGACCTTCCATCTGGTGGAACATGGGGCTGTGGGTAGCGTCCGAGTCGGAGCGGAACACACGGCCGGGCATCAGGATCTTGATGGGCGGCTTCTGAACGTCCATGGTGCGGATCTGGCCGCCGGAAGTCTGGGTACGCAGCAGGAACTCCTCCGACAGGTAGAAGGTGTCCTGCATGTCGCGTGCCGGGTGATCCTTGGGCACGTTCAGGCGGGTAAAGTTGTGGTCATCGTCCTCGATCTCCGGGAAGGTGCCCACCGAAAAGCCCATGCCGGAGAACACGTCGATGATCTGGTTGGTGATCAGGGTCAGCGGGTGCAGGCCGCCCATGGGGCGGGTCTTGGCGGGCAGGGTGATGTCCACCGTCTCGGCGGCGTTGCGGGCAGCAAGCTCTGCCTGCTTCACGGTCTCGGCGGCGGCATCGTAGTCTGCCTGCACCTTCTGCTTGAGTTCGTTGATGATCTTGCCCATGGCGGGGCGCTCTTCCGGCGCAACGGTGCGCAGATTCTTCATCAGGGCAGGGATCTTGCCGTTTTTGCTGAGGTATTCCTGCCAGAAGGAAGCCAGCGTCTCCTTGCTGGACACCTGACCAAGGCTTTCAGCGGCCTGCTTGGCCAGCTCATCGATCATTGCTTGCATGGATTTTCTCTCCTTTATTCTTTGTGTTCATGGAGCGGGGTATAACAAAAAAGCCCCGTCCCCTGCCCGACTGCTCAGGCAAAAGGGACGAAGCTATAACCATTTCTGCTCCGCGGTACCACCCGGTTTCCGTCTGCACAAAGGCAGACGGCGCTCAAACGCCGTAACGGGGCGCAACCGTTCTGTGCTAATAGATGCACCCGCATCGTTCGCGCAGACCGCTCGGGAGCGAACTTCAGCCTCTGCCGCACATGGAAGCCCTTTCAGCCGGTGAAGCTTCTCTCTTTGCCGTGCAGACAGCGCCTACTCTCTCCGTCGCTGCGTTTGGTAATATGATAACCAAGAGTTATGTTACCACATTTTGCGGCGGTTTGCAAGCCGCAGAGCAGTTTTTGTTTGCCGGAACTGCATTTTGCGCCTTCTTCTCGGTCAGGCGGCAGGCCTCGCACGCTGTGATGCAGCACACCGCGAACACCAGCAGGGCGCAATCTGTCGGCACCCGCTGCATGGGCACCACACGGGCGCACAAAGTATTGAAGCTTTCCACAGCGCTCTGCGGTAAGCCCAGATAAAACAGCGCCAGCGAAAGCGGCAGATGCAACAGTCTGCCCCACAGCAAGGAGCGAAGCGAGACCTCCGGCGGGCAGAGGGTGCGCACCTGCAGCAGCACCGAAGCGCCCTGCACGCTGAGCGCGGCACAGCACAGCCCGCTTGCCCACAAACCGGTGCGGGCGGCGTAGTCGCAGCCGGAGCACACTTCCAGCAGCATGGCGGGAAAGGGTGCAAACACTGCGGGCAGCAGCAGCCCGCAGCCTGCCGCCAACAGGCGAAAATACAGCACAAAGCCGCACAATTTCAGGTAGGTCACCGCTGCTTGCGCAAGGATAGTGTCGAGCGCCGGCGGCGGTTCAGTTTGCGCGGCAGCGGGCGGCGCGGGCAAAGGCTCCGGTATGCCGCGAACACGGCAGAGCAGCGCAGCCGTCAGCCAGCCTGCCAGTACCTGTGCGGCAAACAGACACACCCCGCCGTACGGCTGCCCAGCAGCTGCTCCCCAACCGTCAGAATAACAAAGGATGGCCCGGAGCAGATGCAGGCGGGCAGCAGAGCCGAAGCCTCCTGCGAGGTCAGTTCCCTGCTGCGGACTGCCTCGGCAGTGGCAGCGGCAGCAGGGGCAAAGCCGCCCACAAGGCCGATGAGCAGCACACTGCCCGCGCTGCGGCTGCGCAGGCCGATACAGCGTACCACCGGCCAGAGCAGCACACCCAACACCTCGCCCGCGCCGCTGCGCATGATAAGCGCCGACACCACCAGAAACGGAAACAGCGACACCAGCAGCGGCCCGCCGCAGAGCGCAAGACCCTGCCGGAAGGCTTCCGCGCAGGTCTGCGGCGCGGCAAACACTAGTGCCGCCGTAGCTGCACCCAGCAAAAAAAGCCCCGGATGCAGCGGTTTGCAGCTTTTACTCATAAGCACGCCCTCCCCCTCCATATATATGGAAGCATGGGCTGTGCAATGTACAAAGCGCGGGACGGGAGGGACAACGATGGCCAGAGCACACCACGACCGGCGCACCCCGGGCGACTGGCTGCGCGGACTGTTCCGACAGCCGCCGCCCGGGTTTTACAGCCGCCCTGCCGTATACCTGAGCGGCGACCGGATGGAGATCGAGCATTTTTGCACGGTGTTATTCTTTGATGAAAACAGGCTGTGTCTGCGGCTGGCGAAGGGGCGGTTCACGGTATACGGCAGCGGACTACGCATCTGCACCCTGACCGCCGCACGGCTGACGGTGCAGGGGCAGTTTTTGCGCACCGATTTTTCCGATGAATAGGAGGCCATCATGGAAGCTGCAAGCCTTTGGGCGGGGGTGCGCTTTACCGCCCGGAACGGCAGCCCCGAGGCACTTTTGACCGATGCCGCCGGACAAGGGCTGCATTTATACGGTGTTTTTTCCCTGCCCGGCGGCTTTTACGGCCATTGCGCAGCATGGCAGTACCGACGGCTGGCCGCACTTGCCCGGCACAGGCGGGTGCGGCTGCGGGTGGAAAAGCGGAAAGGACTGTATTTTTTGCTGCGCCCGCTGCTGCGGCGCAAAGGGCTATGGACCGGGCTTGTCGCTTGGGGGCTGGTACTGGTCTGGCTGCAAGGGCTTATATGGGCGGTGGACTACGGCAGCCTGACTACCGGACAGCGGGCGCGGGCGGGTGCGGTGCTGCGCAGCTGCGGCTTGCAGCCCGGCACTGCCGTAACCGAGGAGCTGCTGCGCACCGGAGAGTACTCCCTGCTGGAAAGCGGCGAGTTCTCGTGGGCAAGCCTGAATTTTGAAAAAGGACGGCTTGTGGTGGAGGCCGCCCCTGCCCGTGCACGGCCTGAGATCGCCGCAGGCACCCTGCACGGGCTGCGGGCAAAGTGCAAGGGAACGGTGCTGCGTACAAATCTTGCCAGCGGCACCATGCTGGTAGCCCCCGGGCAGACCGTGGAGGCCGGGCAGGGGTTGATCGGCACGGCACGCAGCGAGCGGGACGGCACCTTGATCTTTGCCCCGGCGGCAGGCACAGTGGTGGCGCAGCTGGAGTGGCAGACAGACCAGAGCGTTCCGCTGGCAGAGACGATGTCGCAGCTGACCGGCGAAAACAAAACAAATTACCGGCTGTTTTTCGCGGGGCACTCTGCCGCGCTTTCCCCCTTTGCACCCGATAGGGATGGGCTGTGCCGCACCCGGCATCTGCAATTAGAGGTTTTTGGTCTGCCCCTGCCCTGCGCGGTGGAGGAGACCACCTATTACGGGCAGCAGCAAAAAACGATGTACCGCACCGAGGCACAGGCGCTTACGCTGGCGCGGCTGCAAGGGCTGCGGGCACTGCACGAGGCTTTCCCGGATGCCGACATCCTCGCCCGCCGGGAGGAATGCACCGTGCAGGAGGATACCCTGCATTACAATGCCGTGTATACTGTGGCGGCAGATATCTGCACATAACAAAAGGCGGACGATTTGGAATGGTCTCCGCTTTGCTCTGACCATATTCAGCGGAAAGATTATTGTTTATTTACAGGTCTGGAAAATCTGCGGATTTTCCAGACCTGTCTTTTCACGAGAGGGGGCGAGAGGGAAAACTTCAGCTATAAAAGCAACTTGCTTCGGAAACGCAAAAGCAAAAAAGGCGGCTGCACACAACTGCGCAGCCGCCTTTTGAAAAGCGGATTTTTTATTGTATGGGATGTTCGGCTTCAGCGGCCTGTGCAGCCTGTGCATCGTACTCGGCAAGCAGGGCGTTCAGGTCGTACTGGTACTTGCTGTGGCAGAAGTGGCACACCACCTCACAGTTGAGGTCCTCGTCCCGCATCCGCACAAGTTCGGCACGGCCAAGGCTGAGCAGCATTTCCTTGGTGCGCTCGGCGCTGCAATCGCATTGGTACTGCACCGTGCGCTCGTCCAGCACGTTGGGGGTAAAGCCGGCCAGTGCCAGCTGCATCATGTCCTCGGGGGTCTTGCCCGCATGGAGCAGCTCGGTGACAGAGGGCATGGCGCTGATGTTCTTTTCCAGCTGGTCGATTTCAGCATCGGTAGCGCCGGGCAGCAGCTGTACCATAAAACCACCGGCGCAGAGAATGGACAAGTCTTTGTCCACCAGCACGCCCAGCGCCATCACGGTAGGCACCTGCTCGCTGTACGCATAGTAGCTGGTCAGATCCTCAGCGATCTCGCCGGACACCAGCGGCACCTGCCCCACCGTGGGCTCCTTTTGCAGGCGGTTATCCCGGATAACGGTCAGCACGCCGTCCTTGCCCACGGCAGTGCCCACGTCCAAGTGGCCGTTGGCTTTGGCGGGCAGCTCCACCAGCGGATTGTCAATGCAGCCCTTCACGTTGCCGGTGCCGTCGGTGCAGGCAATGAGCACGCCGGCAGGGCCGCCGCCCGCCACACGCAGGGTGATGCGGTCGCGGTCATCCTTGAGCATGGAGCCCATCAGGGTAGCACCCGTGAGCAGACGACCCAGTGCCGCGCTGCAGGTGGCGCTTGTGGTGTGAAGCTTTTCTGCTTTACGGACAATATCGGTGGAATCCACACCGCAGAACACGACACCGCCGTTTTCGGACAGGCCGCGGATCAGGTTTGCCATAGGTTATTCCTCCAGTTGTGTATACTGTTTTGTTGCGCAGAAGAAGTAGCGCTGGCTTTCCTCGGTCAGCGGGCCGAAAGTCTCGCCATCGCAGACGCTTTCCAGTGCAAAGCCGTGCTTTTCCAGCGCCGCACGGATGGTAGCCAGATCATAGGTATACTCGCAGAATTCCTCGTGGAAATGCTCGCCGGTCTCGTGATAATCAATGTCCACCGTGATCTCCACCTTGCGGTCGGCGGCGTTATAGTGGTTGTGCCACACGCAGGCGGCATCCTCTTCCTCAAAGGTGAATTCGTTATCGCCCAGAACCTTCCGGTGCTTATAGGGGGTGTTCATATCAAACAGGAACACCCCGCCCTTTTCCATAAAAAAGCCTGCGTTGGCAATGGCGGTATCCAGATCCGGGATGTGGTTGAAGGTATCAAAGGTGGATACCGCCGCCCGGATGGTGCCGTAGAGATCCAGCTTGAGCAGGTCCTGCCGTAGCAGCAGCAAACGACCGGAAAGTCCCAGCTGCTCGGCCTTATCCCGCACCACGCAGAGCATCTCCTCCGACTGGTCGATGCCGATCATATCGTAGCCCGCCTGCGTCAGCATCAGGGTCAGTTCCCCGGTGCCGCAGCCAAGGTCGGCCACAATGCCGTCGTGGATGCCGTGAGCTTCCAGCTTTGTATGGATCTGGCTGTACAGGGCATCGTAGTCGGCCTCGCCGTTGAATTCATCGTAAAAATAGGCAAATTCGTTGTAAGCCATGGCGTTACTCCGCTTCCTCGTTTTCCGCAGCCACTGCGGCGTTGAGCACCGCCTGCAGCTCCGGGATGCCGTAGCCGTTTTCGCCGCTGGTCAGCACCACCTTCTGGCAGCCGTAGGGGCGGCAGATGTTTTCAAAGTCCTCCTGCGTTTTGGCAAGCTGGCTCTTTTTCAGCTTGTCCGCCTTGGTCAGCGCCACCACATAGGGGATGCGGTGGTAGTGCAGATAGCGTAGCATCTGTAAATCGTCTGCGCTGGGGGCGTGGCGGCAGTCCAGCAGCTGCACCAGCAGGGTGTGGTGGCGGGGTGCCTCGAAGTAGCTGTTGATGAGGTCGTCCCAGCGCTCGCGGTCGGCGTTGCTCACCTTGGCGTAGCCGTAGCCCGGCAGGTCCACAAAGTAGCAGTCGTCCACCGAATAGAAATTGATGGTGGCCGTTTTGCCCGGCGTACTGGACACGCGGGCCAGGTTTTTGCGGCTGCACAGCTTGTTGATGAGGCTGGATTTGCCCACGTTGGAGCGCCGAAAAGCTCAGTTCAGGGCGGTCGCTCTCGGGCAGCTGGCTGGAAATGCCATAGCTGGCAATAAAATCAGCTTTATTGAAGATCATGGCGTGTTCCTTTCTGGTATTTCAGCAGACAGCGCCCGGCTGGTTCTTCTCAGGCGCGGCGGGGATGCGGCTTTCCCCTGCTTTGGACTTTTTGGTGCGGGGGCGGCCTGCGGTGCTCTTTGCTGCCTTCGGCTTAAGCAGGGCGGCAGCCAGCACCTGCGAGAGGTTCTGCATGGGCAGGAAGGTCAGATTCTTCTTGACCTCCTCGTCCACGTCGTAAAGATCAGGCTCGTTGTCCTTGGGGATGAGCACGGTCTTCATGCCCTCGCGGTAAGCAGCCATGCTCTTTTCCCGCAGACCGCCGATGGGCAGCACATTGCCGTGCAGGGTGATCTCGCCGGTCATGGCCACATCGCCGCGCACCGGTACGCCGGACAGGCAGGACACCAGTGCCGTGGTCAGGGTGACGCCGGCAGAAGGGCCATCCTTGGGCACAGCACCCTCCGGGGCGTGGATGTGCAGGTCGCACTTCTTCAGCCGCTCGGGGTCGATGCCGTATTCCTCGGCGTGGACGCGCACCCAAGTGACTGCCAACTGTGCGCTCTCCTTCATCACATCGCCCAGAGAGCCGGTGACCGTGATCTTGCCGGTGCCGTTGTCCATGACCTGCACCTCAATGGGCAGGGTCTCGCCGCCTACGCTGGTCCATGCCAGACCGTTGGCGATGCCCACGGCGTTGGTGCGGTTGAGGAAGTCCGGCTTGACGATGCGGGGGCCCAGCAGTTCCTCCAGCATGGCGGCAGTCACCGCCACGCTTTCCACCTCGCCGGAAGCGATCTTGCGGGCGCACTTGCGCAGCACGCTGGTGATGGTACGCTCCAGATTACGCACACCGGCCTCGCGGGTGTAGCCGTCGATGATGCCGTAGAGCGCGCTCTGGCTCAGGGTGACCTTGCCGGTCAGGCCGCAGGCCTTGAGCTGCTTGGGCAGCAAATGTTTGCGGGCAATGTTGTATTTTTCCACGCGGGTATAGCTGGGCAGCTCAATGACGTCCATGCGGTCCCGCAGCGGGCCGGGGATGCTGCCCAAGTCGTTGGCGGTGGTAATAAAGAGCACATGGCTCAGATCAAACGGGATATCGATGAAATGATCGTTGAAGGTGCTGTTCTGCTCCGGGTCCAGCGCTTCCAGCAGCGCAGCCGCCGGGTCGCCCCGGAAGTCCCCTGCCAGCTTGTCGATCTCGTCCAGCAGCATCAGGGGGTTCGAGCTCTTGGCGGTGATCATGGCACTGATGATCTTGCCGGGCATGGCACCGATGTAGGTGCGGCGGTGGCCGCGGATCTCGGCTTCATCCCGCACGCCGCCCAGACTGATGCGCACATACTTGCGGCCCAGACTTTCGGCGATGGAGCGTGCAATACTGGTCTTGCCCACGCCCGGAGGGCCTACAAGGCAGATGATCTGTGCCTTCACGTCCGGTGCCAGCTTGCGCACGGCCAGCATTTCCAGAATGCGGTCCTTCACCTTTTTCAGGCCGTAGTGGTCCCGATCCAAAATCTGCTGGGCGCGGTGGATATCCAGATCATCCACGGTCATGGTGTTCCACGGCAGATCCAGACAGGTATCCAGATAGGTACGGATGACCGTGGCTTCCTGATTGCTGCTCTGCATCCGGGACAGGCGGTCTACCTCCTTGAGCAGTTTTTTCTCGCTGTCCTCGGCAAGGTGCAGCTCCCGGATCTTGCGGCGGTAATCATCGGCCTCGGCGTGGGTGTCGTCGCCCTCGCCCAGCTCGTCGCTGATGATGTGCAGCTGTTCGTGCAGGTAGTAATCGCGCTGGTTCTTGTCCATGGACTCGTTGACCTTTTCCGCGATCTCCTTTTCGATCTTCATCACCTGACATTCGCGGCGTAGCATCTCCACAAGGCGCTGCAAACGGCCGTTGAGGGTGTTCTCGTTCATCACAGCCTGCTTGTCCTCATAGCGGAACAAGAGGTTTGCTGGCATATACTCGGTGAGGAACATGGGGTCATCGCTGGAAACGATGGTGAACACCACGTCCTTGGCAAGGCGCGGGTTCATACCCAGATATTCGTCAAAGCCGGTCTTGAGGGCGCGGAGCAGCGCCTCGGTCTCCACAGCCTCTTCGGGCTTTGCAGCACGTACCGGAGCAGAGCGCACGGCAGACAGCAGAAAATCGCCGGTGGTATCCAGCTCGGTCAACTTGGCGCGGTACTTGCCCTCCACCAGCACCTTGACCAGATCGTCCGACACGCGCAGCACCTGCTTGACCTCAGCTACTACGCCGTAGGTGTACAGGTCCTGCTGGGTGGGCTCGCTGGTCTCCATCTCTTTCTGGGCAACCAGAAATACGTTGGAGTTGTTGGCCATGGCCCACTCCACAGCGGCAATGCTCTTTTCCCGCCCGACTTCAAAATGAACAAGGTTGTTGGGGAACACCACCAGCCCGCGCAGTGCGATGGTGGGCAGATGGAGCTCCTTCCGCTCGACCTTGATGGTAACTTTTTCAGACATATACAAACACCTCCCGACTGCCGCTCAAGTTCCCATGCTGCGGCAGCTCTATCCTTTGGGGTCATTTTGATAAAAATACAGTTGTTTCCTTATTATACAGATTTCCGGCCAAAATGCAACTGCCCTGCCGAAATGGTCGGTCATTCGGGGCGGTTTTCGTGGGTGTTGAAGCCCATTTTGCCCAGCGCGGGCAGCAGCGCCCGCAGGGTGACCGAGGTGAGCGCACCCATGACAAGCCCCAGCACCAGCATGACCGGCGCATAGTACAGCGACAAGGACGAGGAGATGATGACCCCTGCGCCCAGCAGCTGCCCCACGTTATGCGCCAGTGCGCCGCAGACCGACAGGATGAACCATGTGGGCCGCACCGGCAGAAGATAGTACAGCACCCACATCACCGCAAGGGACAAAAGCCCGCCGCACAGCGAGAGAAAGCCCGCCGTGAAGCCGGACACCAGAAAGACGAACAATGCCTTGAGTATATCCAGCACCAGCGCCTGCCGGGGACCCATGAAGAACAACGCGTACATGACCACGATGTTGGCAAGCCCCAGCTTCATGCCCGGCAAAAGCCCCGGGATGACCAGCGTTCCCTCGATGAAGGAAAGCGCCATGGCCAGCGCAAACAACAGACCGGACAGGGCGATGTGCCGTGTTTTTTGATAGTTGCGGTGATTTTTAGGCATAGAGGATACGCTCCTTTATTCTTCGGGCTGCTGCGTCTGCTCGTAGGCTTCCTGCTCTTCCATAGCGGCTTCCCATGCGGCAAAAAGCTCTTCCTGATGGAAGCGCAGGTCGCTCAGCTCATCGCTTTTCTGGCGCAGCAGGTCGGGGTCGTTGTACACCTCCGGGGAGTTGATCTCGTTGTCCAGCTCCACCTCGCGTGCACCGCAGGCCTCCATCTCGTCCTCACAGGCCTTGATCTTGGCGCGCAGCTCGGCGCGGCGGCGGCGCTGCTCCTTGCCGTAGCCGGTCTTGGCAGGCTCGGCAGCTTTCTGGGCGGCCTGCGCCGGGGCGGCACGTCCCATCAGGGCATCGTAGCTGGGGTAGAGCACAGCCTTGCCGTCCTCAAGGTAGAGGATGGGACAGGCCAGACTGTTCATCAGGTGACGGTCGTGGGTGACCAGCAGCAGGGTGCCGGTGTAGGCCATCAGTGCTTCAGTCAGGTTTTCGCGGGTATAGATGTCCAAGTGGTTGGTAGGCTCGTCCAGAAACAGCAGGTTCGGCCGTTCCAGCACGATCTCTGCAAAACGCAGGCGCGCCAGCTCACCGCCGGACAATGCCTCGCAGGGCTTGAACACGGTATCGCCCCGGAAGCCCAGCTTCGCAAGGTGGCTGCGTACTTCCAGCTCGGTCATGCGAGGGTACTTGTTCCAGATGACATCAATGACCCTGCCCTGCCCCAGACGGTTCTGCTGCTGGGCAAAGATGCTAGGACGTGCTCCGGTGCCCAGCCGCACCATGCCGCCGGAGGGGCGGCGCTTGCCATCCAGCACCTGCATCAGGGTGGATTTGCCCGCACCGTTGGGACCGGCAATGATAAGCCGCTGCCCGCGGCAGACCGTATAGGTAAAGGGTTCCAGCAAGGTGCGCTCCCCGATCTTGATGCTGAGGTTTTTCAGCATCACCAGTTCATTCCACGGTTCTACGTCATATTCAAAGCGGAACTTCAGCTGGTTGGTCTCGTCCTTGGGCGCCTCGGTGATCTCCAGCTTTTCCAGCTGCTTGCGGCGGCTCTGCGCCATTTTGGTGGTGGAGGCGCGCACAAGGTTGCGGTCCACATAGTCCTGCAGCTTTTCGGCCAGTGCCACGTCGGCATCGTGCTGCTTCTGGCGCAGGGCATCGGCGGCTTCCTTCTGGGGCAGATAGGCCGAGAAGTTGCCCTTGTAGGTGGCCATGGTCTGGAACGAGACTTCCCAGATCTTCGTACACACGTTATCGAGGAAGTAGCGGTCGTGGCTGACCACCAGCACCGCACCGGAGTAGCCCTTGAGATAGTTTTCCAGCCATTCCATGGTGGCAAAGTCCAAGTGGTTGGTGGGCTCGTCCAGAATGAGCACATCCGGCTTTTCCAGCAGCAGCTTTGCCAGCCGCAGCCTCGTCAGCTCGCCGCCGGAGAGCACCGCAATGTTCTTCTGCCATGTATCCTGCGCAAAGCCCATGCCGGACAGCACCTTTTTGATGTTCACATCCATGTTGTAGCCGTCGGCGGCATCCACGATGTTCTGCAGGGCATCATGATGTGCCAGCAGGTCGGCGTTATCGGGCTGGGTAGCCATGCGGCGTTCCAAGATCTGCATCTGCGCCATGGCATCCAGCACCGGGGCAAAGGTGGAGCGCATCTCGCCGTAGATATCCAGCGTGGCATCCAGCTTTGCGTTCTGCTCCAGATAGCCCAGCGTCACTCCGTGGGTCACGCTGAACTCGCCCTCGTAGTCCTGATATTCGCCGGTAAGGATCTTGAGCAGAGTGGTCTTGCCTGCACCGTTCTGTCCCACAATGCCGATGCGATCTTCCCGCTCGACACTGGCGGTCACATCGTGCAGCACCACCTTTTCGCCAAAGGTCTTACCCAGTTTTTCCAAATGTATCAGCATAATTTTGTTCCGTTATCCGTTTTTTCAAGTTTCAGCACTGGTGGCGGCGGTTCTTCAGGCCAACGTTGGCCAGTTCCTCCTGCTCCATCACCAGCGGATACAGTTCCTCCAGACTGGCGATCTCGTAGGTGGGGATCACCTTGCCGGGGTTCTCAGCGTGGTTGGGGTTATACCAACAGGTATCCAGCCCGGCGTTGCTGCCGCCCTGAATATCGCTGGCCAGGCTGTCGCCCACCATCAGAACGTGCTCCCGGTTCTCCACGCCCAGTGCGCGCAGAGCCGCATCAAAGATGCGGGCATTGGGCTTTTCGCCAGCCCATTTTCTCAGAGATGAACACGTCCTCCATAAAGTTCATCACGCCGCTTTCTGCCAGACGGCGGGTCTGCACCATCTGGGCACCGTTGCTGACGATGGCCAGCGTTGCCACCTCGGAAAGCTCCCGCAGCACGTCCAGCACCTCCGGGCTCATCAGATCCGGGTGGGTGGACAGCTGCTCCAGATAAAAGCGGTTCATCTCCACGCCGTCACCGGCGGCATCGATGGTCTTTAAAAAGCGGCTGAACCGCTCGCTGAACAGCTTCTCGCGGCGGATCTGGCCTTTTTCCAGCTGCCGCCACAGTTCCTCGTTGATGGTGCGGTAGGTCTGCACCGTCTCGGCGTCCGGCTCGATGCCGTAGTTCACCAGCGTTTCGGTCAGCGCCTTGTTTTCCGCTGCGTCAAAGTTGAGCAGCGTATTGTCTGCATCGAACAGGATGCAATAATATTTTGCCATAGTATCTCACTTTCTTTTCAGCATTTCCCACTTTGGTGTATCAACAGGGGAGAAGCCAGCCCCACCCCCGGCAGAGCTGGCTTCTCGTTATTCAGAAACGATCTCATACGCAGACAGGTCTGTTTGTGCCGGGGTGTTGTCCGGACACATTGTTTTACCCTCGCAGGGCGTCAGACCACATTTCTGCATTTCTTCCTCCAGTGCGCTGTTATCCACGTTTTCCCAGTCGGTATCGTAGTAATCCACGCTGCCGTCGGTCACGTCATACTCGCCGGGCAGGGCGGGCGTGCGCATCGCTTCCCAGTACATAAGGCTCCACCTTCCTCTCCCGCCAGCCTATGCGGCGCAAGGAGGAAATGTGCCCTTAGTTGGCAGCTTCCTTGCTGGCGCTTACCTCGGTTTTGGAGGAAGCGGGCTTTTCCTCTTTAGAAGAGGCTGGTTTTTCCTCCTTGGAAGAGGAACTGCTCTGCGAAGAAGAGACGGGCTTTTCTTCCTTAGAAGATGCCGCAGAAGAGGCAGGCTTCTCCACCTTGGAGGAGCTGCCAGCGCTTTCAGAAGTACCGTTCGAGGAGGAAGAAGCGGGCTTCTCCTCCTTGGAGGAAGCGGGTTTCTCTTCCTTGGAAGAGGCCGGTTTTTCTTCCTTAGAGGAGGACGTTTCTTCCTTGGAGGATGCAGGCTTATCCTCCTTAGAGGAAGCGCTAGAGCTGCTGGAACTGCTGGAGCTGCTGGTGCTGCCGGACGTTCCACCGCTGACCGTAAGTTCCAGCTTGTTGCTGGTGACGGTGCAGTCATTATAGCTGGCGGTGGCATACACCCGGAAGGTGCCGCCCACCATGGAGGGGTCTACCTCGCCTTTTACGGTGGTCTTACCGGCAGCCTGTGTTACCTCGCTGCCGTTGACATACCAGCGGATGCTGGAAGCATCCAGATACTTGCCCTTGAGGGTTGCCTTAAAGGTATAGGAATCCCCCAGCCCAGCCTTACCGCTGCTGCTGACCTGGATAGAGGCTGCTGCAAACACAGCGGTCACATCCACGTTCTGGTCAAAATTGGTATCAGTGCGGGTGCGCTTGGTCACGCCATCGCTCCACTTGACGAACACATAGCCGTCCTCCGGCACAGCGGTCACCTTAACGCTCTGGGCGGCGCTGGTCACCTTGACGGTAAGAGACTTGCCGCTCTCGTCGCCGCAGGTCAGGGAGCCGCCGCCGGTTTTGTCCACGCGATAGTCCGCCTGATACTCCGTTTTTTCCTCAACAACAGAGGAGGAGACCGCCTCCGAGCTGCTGGGTGCTTTCACCGCAGAGCTGGGGTTCGGGGTATACTCGGCGCGGGTGGGAGATGTTGGCGGTGTCCGGGCGGCGGTCGTCGGTCTCGTAGGCGTGGGTGCGCAGATACTTCAGCCGCACCTTCAGGCCTGCGGGCTTGAGGTGGATATCCCCGCTCTGGTAGTAATCCACATTGCCGTAGCCGTTGGCGTCCTTCAGTGCCTCGGCAGAGTTGAGGAACTTGACGCCCAGCTGCTCGCACATGGTCAGCAGCGCCATGTTGAAATCATCAATACGGGTCTGGTCCATGTTGGGATAGTTGGAGTGGTTGGAAGGGACCGGCGGCACCGTGTTGACGATGATATCGGTATAGGGATAGCTGGCCTGAATGGCCTGCACCAGCGCGGTGTAGTGGCTGATAAAGTCCTCGGTGCTCATGCCGTTGTCGTTGGTGCCCAGCATGATGACCACCCGGCGGGGCTTCATTTTGGCCACCGCCTGCGCAATGGTGTAGCGGTTATCGTCCCGCTTAAAGGTAACGATGCCCTCGTTCAGGGCGGCACTGGTGCCAATGCCCTCCTTGGCGCAGAACTGCTGCAAGCAGATCAGGCCGTTGGCGTACAGACGCACCGTGTTGGAATCGCCGATAAAAAGGGTCTGCTCCTGATAGGCGTCACCAGCATCAGCAGTCCCGGTGAGCAGTGCGCTGGAAGTCTCGTTGATCTGGTAGTGGTCGGAGATATCCCGTCCTCCCCTTCCGGAGCGGGCGCGGGGGTAATAATGGAAGAATCCCCCGGCTGCTCCGTCGGGCTCCTGCCCCGCTTGAGCATGGTAAGGGTGATGCCGATGGTCAGCAGCGCCGCCAGTGCGCACACGATGCACACCAGCACCGCCTGCTTCTGCATCGGGGTCAGCGCCTTGTTCTCCTGTTGATTATTGCTTCTCATATTCTATCCATTCTCCTTCCGAAGGAATGAAACTTCCTGTCATACCCGGGCTGCCAGCAGCCGGTCGGTAAGGTCGGCGCAGCTTTCGGCCAGCAGCACCGGATGGAAAGCTTCCAGCTCTTCCCGGCTGCCGTAGCCGTACAGCACACCGGCAGCATCCAGACCACAGTCGGCAGCGCCCCGCATATCATCGTTGCGGTCGCCCACCATCAGCACCCGCTTGCCCTGCAAGGCGGGCTGGCTGAGCACATAACGCACGACCTCGGTCTTGGTGTCCCGGCTCTCGTCCATGGAGGCACCGCCGATAAAATCAAAATACTGCGCCAGCCCCTGTTCTTCCAGAATGGGGGTGACCACCTTGGTGGGCTTGGAGGTGGCGGTGCACAAAATAAAACCAGTCTGCTTCAGGGTTTGCAGCATCTGCGGAACACCCGGGAACACGGCACACTCGTGGCTGCCCTTCACCGCGTAGCTCGTGCGGTAAAGGTCGGTGGCCTTTTCGATCAGCGCCGGGTCGGTGAAGTGCTCACCGAAGCTTTTGCGCAGGGGCGGGCCCAGATACCGGCGCAGGTTGACGCCGGATACATCCACACCCATGGTGCAGAAAACCTCTTGCAATGTATGAATGATACCGGGGGCCGAATCGATCAGCGTCCCGTCCACATCAAATAGGATCGCATCATAATGCAGCAATATTTTATTCCTCGCTTTCATGGTGATACATCCAATAGTATAGCACAGATTTGATACATCAGCAATTCCAACAAAAGATTTTTTCTGTCTCTTATGCAGGAAGGGTTTTCATAAAAAGGGAGGCTGCTGCACCCTGTTTTGTGCAGCAGCCTCCCTTTGCGGCAGAACGATTCAGAGCAATGTCGGGCAGCCTGCGGGCTGCCCGGCATTGCATTTTCATGGGTTAGATTGCAGTAAAAATCGTCCCGCACAAAAAACATTACTGCGCAGGTGATGGGCAGCCGCTGTCCCCCGGGACATAGAGGTTGTTGGAAACGAACTCCAGCTTATCCTTGAGCACCAGTTCAAGGTTTGCGACGGCGTGCACCATATTGGTGGCGGAGTCGTTCACCTCCAGCAGCTTGCAAAGATCCAGGCCATCCAGATCCATGGCCTTCTGCATCTTCCGGCTTTCGGCACACAAAATGTGGCTGAGCGCCGTTTCCTGCAAGGCAATGCTTTCCATCAGGTCCACAACAGCCTGATCCAAGCTGACCTTGGGCATCTCCGGACACTGAGAACGGGCACAGGGGGTATCGATCATCATAGGGCAAAACCTTCCTTTCCGGTCGTGTGCCCTATCCTATGCTGCGGCGGGTACAGCTGTTACTGCTTTTCTGCCTGTGCGCGCACCTTCTCAATGGTATCGCGGTAGCCGCCGGAACCGTACTGGATGCAGCGGTTGATGCGGCTGATGGTGGCAGTGCTGATCTCCACCGCCTTGACGATCTGCTCGTAGGTGGCACCGTCCAGCAGCAACTTTGCGGCCTGCAGGCGCTGTGCCATATCCGAGATTTCCTTCACGGTGCACAGATCCTCAAAAAAGGCGTAGCACTCTTCCCGGCTCTCCAGACTGAGGATAGCGTCAAACAGTGCATCCGTCGTCTCGTTTCTTCTGGAATTTTTTTCAGCCATTGTTTTTCTCCTTATTATAACAGCGGCGGCAGCAGGCAAAGCAGACAGTGCTGTCGCACGGAATATTCTGCACGCTATTACTTTAGCACTTCAAAGTGTGAAAGTCAAGACCTGTGGGTGAATGGTTTTCAATTAAGAGCATATTCAGGTTTTTGTTCTCTTCACACATGAAAGAAAATCATCTAAAAATTATTCCCAGAAAATGGCTTGAATTGGCGCATCCTCTGAACTTGTGACGAAAATATTGACAATTGATGAAAACGGGAATAAAGTAGGACACAATCATTCAGCAAATGCAAGGAACAGGACATGATCTTCTGCATCACCCTCTTTCAGCGAGCCGCTTCTCGGGTGAAAAAGCGGCAGTCAGGAGCAGAGGACCCTCGCCTGCGAGCAGCCTGTGTGAACCGGGTTTTGTGCCCCCAAGTAGCATGGTGCCGTCCAGCCCACGTTATCGGGCAGCATGGTCAGTATACCATGCGTGGGAGAGTGGCTGTTTTAACACAGCAAGCGAAGTGGTACCGCGGAGTATTGCTCCTGCCCTGGCAGGCGGGAGCAGAAGCCTTCGTCTTCGGAGTGTGGCCGGAAAGCCCGGTCATGTGCTGAGGACGAAGGTTTTTACGCTCCGGGGAAGCGCTTTGCCGGACGGCATCCTATCGTTCCGAACCTGTTGCGGAGTGAAAAAAAAGGAAAGAGGTAGAAAACTATGAATACGCTGGTCATCGTATTGATCGCAGCGGTGTGCCTGTTTGGCGCTTATGTGCTTTACGGCCGCTGGCTGGCTAACAAATGGGGCATCGACCCCGCAGCCAAGACTCCGGCTGTCGTCCACGAGGATGGCCGGGACTATGTGCCCACCAATGGCTGGACGGTGTTTGCCCACCAGTTCAGTTCCATCGCTGGTGCAGGCCCTGTCACCGGTGCCATTCAGGCCGCAGCCTTCGGCTGGCTGCCGGTGCTGCTGTGGGTGCTGCTGGGCGGCATCTTCTTCGGCGCTGTTACCGACTTTGGCGCTCTGTATGCTTCCGTTAAGAACGACGGCAAGAGCATGGGTATGCTGATTGAAAAGTACATCGGCAAGACCGGCCGCAAGCTGTTCCTGCTGTTCTGCTGGCTGTTCTGCGGCATCGTGATTGCCGCTTTTGCGGACATGGTTGCCGGCACCTTCAATGCCTTCGGCGCAGACGGCGCAATGGTTGAGGCTGCCAAGACCAACGGCGCTGCCGGCATGGTGTCCATCATGTTCATGGTGTTCGCCGTTATCTTTGGCCTGCTGCAGAAAAAGTTCAGCTTCTCCGGCTGGAAGGAAAGCGTTATCAGCATCGTGTTCATCGTGCTGTCCTTTGTCATCGGCGCAAACCTGCCCCTGATCCTGGGCAAGGCCGCTTGGAGCTACATCACCTTTGTGTACATCTTCTTTGCTGCTGTGCTGCCCATGTGGCTGCTCAAGCAGCCCCGTGACCACATGACCACCTTTATGTTCGTGGCCATGATTGTGGGTGCTGTGGTTGGCCTGCTGGTGGCACACCCCACCATGAATCTGCCTGTGTTCACCGGCTTTACCAACGAAAAGCTGGGCACCATGTTCCCCATCCTGTTCGTCACCGTGGCCTGCGGTGCAGTTTCCGGTTTCCACAGCCTTGTTTCCTCCGGTACTTCCTCCAAGACCGTTGAGAACGAGAAGGATATGCTGAAGGTCGGCTACGGTGCCATGATCCTTGAAAGCCTGTTGGCTGTTCTGGCTCTGTGCGTTGCCGGTGCTGCCGCAGCTGCCGACGGTACCCCTGCTGCCGGTACTCCGTTCCAGATCTTCAGCCGCGGCGTTGCCGGTTTCTTTGAGATGTTCGGTGTGCCCGCCTACGCTGCTACCGTGTTCATGACCATGTGCGTTTCCGCACTGGCACTGACCAGTCTGGATGCCGTGGCCCGTATTGGCCGCATGAGCTTCCAGGAGCTGTTCAGCGTGGACGACATGGAGCACGCTGAGGGCTGGCGCAAGCTGTTCTGCAATGTGTACTTCTCCACCTTCATCACGCTGGTGTTCGGCTTTATCCTGACCAAGATCGGCTACGCCAACATCTGGCCTCTGTTCGGTTCTGCCAACCAGCTGCTGAGCGCACTGGTGCTGGCTACCCCCTGTGCGTGTTCCTGAAGGTGACCGGCCGCAGCAACAAGATGCTGTTCCCCCCGCTGATCATCATGCTGTGCGTCACCTTTACCGCACTGGTGCAGCGCCTGATCGCTATGGTCAAGGCCATCAGCACTGCCGCTTCTGTTACCATTCCTGCCGGTGAGACCACTTGGGGCGCTGTGTTTATCGCAAACGGCCTGCAGCTGATCCTTGCCGTGCTGCTGATCGTTCTGGGCCTGAACATCGTGTTCCACTCCTTCAAGGCCTATAAAAACGCCGAGCACAACAGCGAGGCAAAGGTCTGATCTCTCAGGTTTGAGCATCGCTTAACAGAATAGGCAAAATGCCGCTGACGGAATTAAAAGCCGTCGGCGGCATTTTTATTTTATATGATTCGTGTTTGTGGCGTCCTGCGGGCCGCTCCAAACACTTTTTCACCAGAAAAGCTCCATCGAAACAGTGCATTTTGACAGTAAATGCCATGGATCATCGCGGCCCCTCTTGTGAAAAGCGAAGCCCGGAGAATCCGCAGATTCTCCGGGTTTCGTTAATAACAAATAATTTTTCCGCTAAAACTAGCCAAAGCGCACGCGGCGGCTATTCCAAATCAAAAATCAAACGTTCGCTTCTTCCCATGTTTGAAGGACCGCCATCTGTACCGGGGTATGGAACCAGTGCTCCCCGCCCTCCATGATCGTCAGATGCGCCCCGCTTTCCTGACGGAAGCGCTCGATCATGGTGCGGCTGGTCAGGGTATCCTGATCTCCGTAGAGCACCTGCGTGCGGCCATGCCAGTTCAGCGGATGTTCCCGCACCCAGCACAGATACGGCCATGAGAGGGTCTCACCAAGATCCGTGGGGATCTCCCCTGCCCGCCGCAGCTGTTCCTCGGTCACATGGGCATATTGCATCATATTCATGATGAGAGCTTCCATATCCACCACCGGAGAGACCAGCAGGGGTCTTTTCCGGGGCGTCGGCCTGCAGCGCCTGCATGGCAAGCCACGCGCCGATGCTCACGCCATACAGCCGGATATGCGCCCACACCGGCTTCATGCGGGCATAGACAGCCTGCAGTTCCGGGACCACCACCCACGGCAGAAGCCGCTCCGGGCTGTTTTTCCGTGCACCATGCTCGGGCAGGTCGATAGCCAGCACCTGCCAGCCAGCTTCACAGGCCGTAGCGGCAAAACGTTCTGCCTCTTCCTTGCAGCCGTTCTTACCATGGAGATAGAGATAGACCTTGCGGCTCCGTTCGCCGTACAGGACGGCCGGGACGCCTGCAAGGGTCATGGTTTGTTTTTTTTCATAAAGGGATTCTCCTTATCCGATCATGCTCTCCATTCGGAGAGACGTTTTATTTACACTGCGCATTGCTTTTCGTCCTCCCTTCTTTCTGTTTTTCTCTATGATAGCACATCCACCCGGCAAACACAAACAAAAAGGGAGCCGCAGCGCCCTGTTACCGGGTACTGCAGCTCCCAGATTCAACCCAAAAGGTTAAATT
>VOFJ01002951.1_pt1 | contig 22451 bp, 22 predicted proteins | sample 5384081 | NCBI WGS metagenome assembly VOFJ01 (sample SAMN12384729, study PRJNA508395) | human gut metagenome | isolation source: healthy gut I | host: Homo sapiens | reverse complement strand
AAGCAGCGGCTCTGCGCGCAGGGCGTCGATAAAGCCGCGGATCGTCATCGCGTCCGGCTCAAGGCCGCCGGCGCTGCGGATGCGGTCGCGGATGGCACAGTAGACATAGTCACAGATGTTCAGGCTCGCGCCGCTCGCCTCGGGCACGACGCGGCGCAGCACGTCCACAATGGTATCCGGCTCTGCGATGTGGATGGGCGTGAAGCGATCGATCGTCGCCTCGTTCATAAAGTTTGTGCCGGCATAGTCCTCGTTCATCGTGATCGTGAACGCCGAGTGCGGGTGCATCTGCACGAGACCGTAGCCGGGCACCTGGATCTGACGCGCGGAATCGGTCAGCGAGTGGAGCACGTCGGCGCATTCGGGCTTGATGGTGTTGCCCTCGTCGAGCACGACATCCGCGCCCGCAGCCAGATAGCGCAGCATATCGCTCAGGCGATAGCGCATGGTGCCGTTTTCGATCGTCGGTCCGCCGAGCAGATCGAGCTTGTCGAGCTCGGCATTGCCCTGCATCCGGTACTGCGGCACATTGAGCAGCCAGTCCACCGTCTGGATGAGCGTGTTTTTGCCGCAGCCCTTGCTGCCGACCAGCCGCAGATGCAGCCCCGACAGGCGGTAGGCCAGGGCGCGCGTGAGCGCCCCGAAGCTGTCGGCCTGCACATAGCGCACCGGCGGATCGGGCACCATCTCGGGGTACTCCGGCAGAGAGAACATCTCGGCGAACACGCGCAGGATGATCCCCTCCGGCACAGCCTGCTCGAGCAGGTACTCGGCGCGTGCAGTCAGCGCCTCCGGGGACGCGCACCCGCGCGCGGCAGCGCCGTCAATAGCTGCGCGCACCGCACCGCTGAGCGGGTCGCCGCAGCGGTATTCGGCGAGAAAGCCCCAGACGTCTGGCGCGTCGCCGTCGCACGGCTCGCCCGTGGCGTCGCACAGCGCCGTGACCCGCGCACGCACGGGCGCCGTGCGCAGCAGCGCCGTGAGCGCCTCCGACGGCGCGGACACGATGCCCACACGTGAGAACAGGTCCCCCGCCGCCGCCTCGCTCAGACAGCACACGGGCAGCGGCTCGCCCTCGACCCGGCAGAGCACGACCTCCGGCCACGCATGGCGCTCCTGCGCACAGAGCGAGCGCAGGAAGTCGAGCTTCATCGGTGCTTTCAGATTGCTGCCGCCGCAGACGGCGGTCTCATATTGCAGCGTATGCATATCTCATTCCGCCTTTCTCAGTTGCCGCGCACGGCGCCCCACGGAAACCCCTTCGCGCCGCCGTGGTAAATAACGCGCCGCACATTCAAAAACGCGCAGCGGCCGATGCGCTCCACGCCGTCGGGGATGACGACCGTGTCCAGATTGCTGCACTTATAAAACGCCTCTTCCTGGATCTCGCGCACGCTGTCCGGGATGACGATGCCCGTCAGACCGATGCAGCGCGAGAACACGCCCTCCGGTATAACGGTGAGCCCCTGCGGAAGATTGACCCGGCGCAGGTGCACCTTATCATAAAACGCATATGGCTCGATCGTCTCGACACTGTCCGGAATGACGAGCGTATTTAAATATGTGTACGACACCATGGCATAGGCAGCGAGCGTGCGCACGCGCACCCCGTCGACCGACGACGGCAGCTCGAGCACCGTGCCGGCGTTGAAGCAGCCGTCCGTACCGATGCGGCCGGTCGCGGCGTCAAAGACAAAATTCTGTGCCGCAGCCTGCGCCGCCGTGACCGGATGCGTGTCCCACGGGCGCTCGCGCAGCCAGACGGCAATATCCGCCTGCGTTTGCCGGCGCTTTTGCGCGAGGTAGTCCTGCATCTGCCGCAGCGAGCACTGCTGCGAGAAAAAGACCGCCAGATCCTCGGCCTCCAACGGGATGGAAAAGCCCTTCGGCAGCTCGAGCCCGAGCTGCATGGCAAGGATCCGGCGGACATCGCCGCACGCATCGTCATAGCGTGAGAGCACCTTCTGATCGCAGACGAAGGGCACGTCCAGCCGCGACGCCTCGATGCCGCCGGCCGTCAAAAGGCCCGCGAAGCCGTGCGCGCGGTCCAAGATCTTTTTTACGTCGCGAAACTGCGTGCTCTGGTAAAGAAGCATCTCCATCGCGTGATCCCTCCCGTCGGTTCGGAACGCTTTTTGTTATAAAACTATCATACAGGTGCAAGGTGTATTCTTCCGTAACATTTGCTGCACAGATTCCGGTTTCCTTGTCTCTTTACCGGCGGATCGGGTATTTTTTGTACACGCTGTACACAGTTTATTCACTGGACAGGCGTTTCCGGTTGTGGTAAACTAAAGTTACGTTACACGAGTCCGGAAAATGCACACGCAGTACACATATATTTTGAATAAAGGAAGCATACGCATGAATGAAGTAAAAAGCCCGAAAAAGCCGATGCTGTATTACTACGCCATGGCGCTGCTCGTGCTGCTGCTCATCAACTTCCTCGCCGTGCCGTGGCTGAGCCAGCGGCAGGTCAAGGAGGTCGACTACGGCACGTTCATGACCATGACGGAGAACAAAGAGATCGGCCGCGTGGAGGTGCAGGACAACCAGATCCTCTTCACGAACAAAGACGACACCCAGATCTACAAGACCGGCCCGATGGACGATCCCGACCTGATCTACCGCCTGAAGGACTCCGGCGCGGAGTTCTCGAGCGAGATCGTCGAGGAGATGTCGCCGTTTCTGTCGTTTCTGCTGACGTGGCTGCTGCCGATCGTGTTTTTTGTCGCCCTCGGCCAGTTCATGCTCAAGCGCATGACGAACAAGGCCGGCGGGCCGAACTCCATGATGTTCGGGCTCGGCGGCTCGAACGCAAAGGTCTATGTCAAGTCCGCCGAGGGCATCAAGTTCTCCGACGTCGCCGGTGAGGACGAGGCCAAGGAGAACCTGACCGAGATCGTCGACTATCTGCACGACCCGTCGAAGTATCAGGAGATCGGCGCGTCTATGCCCAAGGGCATCCTGCTCGTCGGCCCTCCGGGAACCGGCAAGACGATGCTGGCCAAGGCCGTTGCCGTGAGGCGAACGTGCCGTTTTTCTCCATGTCCGGTTCGGAGTTCGTGGAGATGTTCGTCGGCATGGGCGCGAGCAAGGTGCGCGACCTGTTCCGCCAGGCCAAGGAGAAAGCGCCGTGCATCGTGTTCATCGACGAGATCGACGCCATCGGCAAAAAGCGCGACGGGCAGGTCGGCGGCAATGATGAGCGCGAGCAGACGCTCAACCAGCTGCTGACGGAAATGGACGGCTTCGAGGGCAACAACGGCGTCATCATCCTCGCCGCCACGAACCGGCCCGAATCGCTCGACCCGGCGCTCACGCGGCCCGGCCGTTTTGACCGGCGCGTGCCCGTGGAGCTGCCCGATCTCAAGGGCCGCGAGGAGATCCTCAGGGTGCACGCCCGCAAGATCAAGGTCGCCGAGGACGTGGACTTCGGCCAGATCGCACGCATGGCCTCCGGCGCATCCGGCGCAGAGCTTGCAAACATCGTCAACGAGGCCGCGCTGCGCGCCGTGCGCGACGGCCGCCGCTTTGCCACGCAATCCGACCTTGAGGAGAGCATTGAGGTCGTCATCGCGGGTTATCAGAAGAAAAATGCCATTCTCACGGATAAAGAGAAGTGGACGGTCGCCTATCACGAGATTGGCCACGCGCTCGTCGCCGCATTGCAGACGCACTCCGCCCCCGTGCAGAAGATTACCATCATCCCCCGCACATCCGGCGCGCTCGGCTACACGATGCAGGTCGAGGAGGGCAACCACTACCTCATGACAAAAGAGGAGCTGGAAAACAAGATCGCCACGCTCACCGGCGGCCGCGCCGCCGAGGAGGTGCGCTTCGGCATCGTCTCCACCGGTGCATCCAATGACATCGAGCAGGCGACGAAGCTCGCCCGCGGCATGATCACACGCTACGGCATGAGCGAGGAGTTTGACATGGTCGCACTTGAGACGGTCACGAACCAGTATCTCGGCGGCGACGCCTCCCTCGCCTGCTCGGCTGAGACACAGACGCGGATCGACCATCAGGTCGTCGCGCTCGTGAAAAGAGCACGCCAAGGCCGTCGGCATCCTCACGGAAAACCGCGCCAAGCTCGACGAGCTGGCCAAGTATCTCTACGAGAAGGAGACCATCACCGGCGAGGAGTTCATGGCCATTCTCAACCGCACCTGACGGACTGCAATGCGGTCGTGCAGCGATCCTGAGCCCCCGCGAAAGGAGGACCACCGCAACCGTATGAATGAAAAGCTGAAAGAAAAAGTTAAGGAATCTCTCTCCAGCGTCCTGCCGATCACGCTGATCGTGCTGGTGCTGAGCATCACGCTCGTCCCGATGGAGATCGGCACGCTGGCGCTGTTTCTGACCGGCGCCGTGCTGCTGATCTTCGGCATGGGCTTTTTCCAGCTCGGCGCCGAAATGTCCATGACCCCGCTCGGCGAGGGTGTCGGCAAGACGCTGGCAAAACGTGAAAAGGTCATTCTGGTCGTACTCGTGTCGTTCGCGCTCGGTACGATCATTACCATCGCAGAACCGGATCTGCAGGTGCTGGCAAATCAGGTCGCGTCCATCCCCAACAACGTCCTGATCTGGACAGTCGCCGTCGGCGTAGGCGTCTTTCTGGCGCTGGCCGTGCTGCGCATCTTCTATCGCGCGTCGCTGGCAAAGTGTCTGCTGATCGCGTACGCGCTGCTGTTTGCGCTGACGCTGTTTTCCCCGAAGGATTTTCTCGCCGTCGCGTTTGACGCCGGCGGTGTCACGACGGGGCCGATCACCGTGCCGTTTATCATGGCACTGGGCGTCGGCGTGTCGGCGCTGCGCGCCGCGCAGGGGCACGATGACGACAGCTTCGGTCTGGTCGCGCTGTGCAGCGTCGGGCCGATCCTGATGGTGCTGCTGCTCGGCATCTTCTACCATCCGAGCGATGCGACCTATTCCGCCGTGGAGATCGCGCCGGTCGTCACAACGCGTGACGTGGCGCAGCAGTTCGCCATCGGCCTGCCGGACTATGCGAAGGAAGTGCTGCTGAGCATCCTGCCGATCGTAGCGGTATGCGTGCTGTTCCAGCTGCTGACGCACCACTACCGCCGGCGGCAGCTGCTGCGCACCGGCGTCGGCTTCCTGTACACCGTCATCGGTCTGATCCTATTTCTGACCGGCGTGAACATTGGCTTCACGCCCGTGGGCAACCTGCTCGGCTCGGGTCTGGCGGACAGCACGTACCGCTGGGTGCTCATACCGATCGGCGCGCTCATCGGCTACTACATCGTCAAGGCGGAGCCTGCCGTACAGGTGCTCAACAAGCAGGTCGAGGATGTCACCGGCGGCACGGTGTCGCAGAGCATGATGAACACGGCGCTGTCCATCGGCGTGGCCTGCGCGGTGATGCTGTCGATGGTGCGCGTGCTGACCGGCATCAGCATCTACTGGATCCTTGTGCCGGGCTACGCGCTCGCGCTCATCCTCGCGCGCTATGTCCCGTCCGTGTTCGTGGGCATCGCCTTCGACTCCGGCGGCGTGGCGAGCGGACCCATGACCTCCACCTTCCTGCTGCCGCTGGCCATGGGCGCGTGCACCGCGCTCGGCGGCAACGTCGTCACGGACGCTTTCGGCGTGGTGGCGCTCGTCGCGCTCGCGCCGCCGGTCGCCATTCAGATCATGGGCGTCATTTACGTACACAAAGCCAAAGCCGTGGCGGAGAACAAAGCTGACCTGCTGCCCGATGACGGTGTCATCGACCTGGAGGACGAAGAGATATGATACATTCCGAAAACCGACTCGCACCGCGCATGGTGCTCATCATTACGAGCCATGAATACCGCCGCAAGCTCGAGCAGACGTTTCAGAATTTCCGCATCCCGATCTACTACCAGTGTCAGGGACACGGCACGGCGCCGTCGGAAATGCTCGACATCTTCGGGCTGAGCGGCAGCAGCCGCCTGCTCACGATCGGGCTGCTGCCGAAGTTTCTCGTGCGCGACCTGCTTGACGCGCTGCAGCAGCGCATCCCGCTGCATAAGCGCGGCGGCGGCATCGTGCTGACGATCCCGATCACGGGGCTGCAGCGGCCGCTGCTCCAGCTCATGAACGACCAGCTGCGCGAGACCATAGAACAGAAGATCGAAGAAAGGGTGTGTAGCGAAATGTCCGATATGCAAACCGGCGCAGGTTACGCCGCCATCTGGGTCGCGCTCAGCAACGGCTACAGCAGCGACGCCATCGACGCCGCCAGAAGCGCGGGCGCCATGGGCGGCACGATCCTCAAGGGACGCCGCCAGAATTCCGAGCGCATCAGCCGCAAGCTCGGCATCTCCATGCAGGAGGAAGAGGAGTTTGTCGTCATCGTCACGCCGCGCGAGAAAAAGGCCGCCGTCATGAACGCCATCAGCGACGCCTGCGGCCTGCGCACGGACGCGCACGGCATCATCCTCTCGCTGCCGGTGGACGAGGTCATCGGTCTCGAGACCGGCGAGAACACGCTGTAACATTCCTGAATAAGAATCGCAAATGCCGCAGGCAGCCGCCTGCGGCTCTTTTCTTTTTCTATTCCCTGCAAGCACTTCATTTTCGAATCCCGCGCACGAGCGCCATGACCGCGCCGTAGAGCACCCCCGCGACCGCCCAGAGGATCCATGTGTCCTGCGGCTGCGCGTCCCACCACGGGCCGAATGTCCAAAGCAGGTACGCCGCTGTGGTCACGAGCCAGTAGATGCCGCTGACCGCACCGACGACGCCGTTCTGCCGCTTGCGCGGCCGGACATAGTCACCCTCTTCAAGCAGGCGGTCCATCGCCGCCCAATACACGCCGCCGGAGACAAGCACCGCGCTGCCGATGCCCGCCAGCACGAGCAGCAGGCAGACCGCCCCGACATACAGCAGGTCCGGCCCGTCCAGGCAGACGGCGATAAACAGCGGCACTGCCGACAGGATGCACAGCACCGTGCCCACGACCTTTCCGCGCGTGTGGCGCGGTGCGAATGCCGCCCGGCACTCGCGCACCATACCGGTCACGCCGCAGGCCGTCTCAAACGGTTCGCTCTCCAGAAAGGCATATGCTTTCACCTGCGCGGCGCACGTGATGAACACCGCCACCGCGACCGCCACGAGCACCATCAGCACGCACAGGCCGATGCCCGCCGCCGCATTTTCCGAAATAGCCGCGCCCGGCCGGTCGCTGAGCGCGGCGAGCAAAAGCAGCGCCGCCGGCGAGAGTACGCACAGCAGCGTCGCCAGTGCGAGCTTCGGCGCGGCCGCCTGCCGCAGCGCCAGATAGTCCGCCGCCTGCTCCATGGTCACGCAGCGCAGCGGCGCATCCGGCTCGGCCGGGGCCGGTTCCGGCTCGCCGAGCTCTTCTTTTAATAAGTAATCGGTCGTGACGCCGAACAGGCGGCTCATCTGCACGACCTTCTGCATATCGGGCACGGACTGCGCACCCTCCCATTTCGACACCGACTGGCGCGACACACCCAGCTGTGCCGCCAGCTCCTCCTGTGACCAGCCGGCGCGCTTGCGCAGGGTCACGATCTTATCTGCCAATAGCATAAGCGGCTTCCTCCCGTATTGTTTTTCCGTTTCCGGCTGAGGACAGGATACCAGATCGGCCGGTTGCGCACCACCAAGGCGACTGTCAAATGTGTCAACCGGCAGTTGCGGGGGTATGATTTCAGCAATTTCAGCATATCGTGCCGCCGCGCAGCTGTCAAGCCGAACGGCGAAAACCTTTCAGGCACTGTAAGTGGATTTTCCGCGCCGGGTGTTGTACCATGGCAGCAGAATCCAAAGGAGGTATGTGCAATGGACCCCATTCTCGAAATTGCAGCCCTGAAGAAATATTACGGCAAGGAGCCGAATCTGACCCGCGCGCTCGACGGCATCTCGTTTCAGGTCATGCCGGGCGAGTTTCTCGGCATCATGGGCAGCAGCGGCTCCGGCAAATCGACGCTGCTCAACTGCATCGCGACCGTCATCGCGCCGACCGCCGGCGCCGTCGCGCTGCATGGCAAGTGCGTCACGACGCTGTACGGAAAAGCGCTGGCCGACTACCGCGGCAAGGAGATCGGCTATCTGTTTCAGAACTTCGAGCTCATCGACAACCTCACCGGGCGGGAGAACATCCTCCTGCCGCTGGCGCTGCACGGTGTGTCCGAGGCCGAGAGCCGCGAGCGGCTGACAAAGCTTGCGGACTATCTGGAAGTGACGGACGTGCTCGACAAGTTCCCGGCGCAGATGTCCGGCGGACAAAAGCAGCGCATCGCAGCGGCGCGCGCACTCATTCTCGACCCCGAGATCGTGCTGGCCGACGAGCCGACCGGCGCGCTCGACTCGAAACGCCCGTGCGCTCATGGAAAAGCTCTCCGGCCTGAACGCGGACGCCGGCACGACCATCCTCATGGTGACGCACGACTGCAACGCGGCGAGCTACTGCAAGCGCATCCTCTTCATTCAGGACGGCGTGCTCTTTCACGAGCTGCGGCGCGACGTGCCGGACGAGACGCAGCAGGCATTCTACGGGCGCATCCTGTCCGTGATGGCGCAGCTGGGAGGGGGCAGTGCCAATGTTCTCTGAACTTGTCAAGCGCAACAGCCGCCGCAGCCGCCGGGAAAACGGGCTGTTTTTCACGTCCCTGCTCATTGCGATCATCGCGTTTTACATCATTCTCTCCCTGTCGCATCAGGATGTGATGGTGTTCCTGCAGCGCATGGAGAGCGACGCCGTGAACCGGCTGCTGACGCTCGTCCCGGTGCTGTACGGGCTGACGCTGTTCATTTTGTTCTTTCTCGTATACTACGCCAACCGCTTTCAGCTTGCGCGGCGGCGGCACGAATTCGGCGTGTACCTCATGCTGGGCATGCAGCGGCGCAAGCTCTTCGGCATGCTGCTGGCGGAGGATCTGCGCTCGAGCCTCATCGCGCTGGCCATCGGCCTGCCGGCAGCGCTGCTCATTTCGGAGGTCATCAGCCTCGTCACGGCGCGGCTCGTCGGGCTCGGCATCGTTGGGCACCAATTCACGCTCTCCCTGTCCGCCATCGGGTGGACGGCCGTGGGCTTTCTTGCGATCAAGCTGCTGGCCTCGCTCATCCTCAGCGGGAAGATCGTGCGTCAGGAGATCGGCGCGCTGCTCACCGAGACGCCCGAGGGCACGAAAAAGCAGCGCCCCGCCGTCGTTTACGCTGCGGCGCTCGTGCTGGGCGCGGCGCTGCTCGCCGGTGCGTATACGTTTGCCATCCGCGGGTACGCGTGGAGCGGCCTGCGCTACATGGCGGGCACGATCGCACTCGGCGTGACGGGCACACTGCTGCTGTTTTACGGCCTGCGCGTCATCATCGACCGGCTCGCCCGGCGCGGTGGCGCAGGTCGGCTGCGGGTGTTTAACTTCCGGCAGGTCGAGGAGACGGTCATCCACCGCTCGGGGACGCTGGCAATCAGCTCCCTGCTCATCCTTGCGGCGCTGTGCTGCTTCGGCGCGGGCGTAGCGACCGCGCGCTCCTCCAGAGCCGAGGCACACACGCTCGACTATACCTTCCCCACCGACAGCAAAAGCGCCGACGCCGTGCGCGAAACGCTGACGGCGCACGGGCTCGACAGCGCTTTTTCCGACCTCTTCGAGATGCGCATCGGCCGCGTGCGCACGAGCACGGACTACCAAAACACCGTGAAATTCCCCGCCTTGCAGCGCACCATCGATGCCATGCCCGCCTCCGACGAGCGGCAGCAGCTGCAATACCTGCTCGAGGCCGTAGGCTATCCGCACCTCATCGCGCTCAGCAGCTATAACCGCCTGCTGACAAACGCCGGTCTGCCGGAGCTGACGCTTGCGCCCGACGAAGCCGCCGTCTACTGCGACAGCGATGTGTCGTCGGCAGAAAACACGGCGCTGCTTGACCGCCTGATTGCGGACGGCGCTGCCGTCACGATCGACGGTGCGCCGTTCACGCTCACGGGGCAGGTGCAGTCGGTGAGCGTCGTGACCGACCGCTCGATCACGATATCGTTTGCGCTCATCGTGCCGGACGCCGCGTTCGACCACTACACGCAGGGCGACTATGACGTCTACCTCGACGCTGTGCTCGCCCGTCCGTGACGGAGGGCAGGAGTCTCATGCGCGCCATTGCGGACATGAACGAGCAGCTTGACCCGCTCGGGCTGGAATATGAGAGCTACCTGCAAAACCTCGGCCGGGAGCTGTTTTACATCGTCGCGGCGAGCTACCTGACCATTTATCTGGCGATCATCTTCCTCGTCGTGGCCAACACCGTCATCGGCGTGCAGTTTCTCATGGGCCAGCAGAAGGCCGCGCGCCGCTACCGGACGCTCGTGCGCCTCGGCGCAGAGCACGACACGCTCTGCCGCGCAGCAAAGGCACAGATCAACTGGTACTTCGGCCTGCCGGTCGGCGTGGCGGCGGTCAGCAGCGCGTTTGGCGTGCGCGCGCTCTTTTCCGGCATCCTCTCTGCCAGCGCGCAGAGCGGCATGACGGAAATGATGATCGCCGCCGGAGCTATGATTTTACTGCTGTGTGTGGTAGAATGGATCTACATGGCGGCCGTCAAGCGCTCCAGCAGCAAATACCTGCTGACCCTGATGGCGCCGGAACGCGAAGAATAACGCAGAAAGGGGGCGGCGCGATGAAGCACATCGCCGTCGTGGAAGATGAGGCGCTCATGCGCGAGGAGTTGGCGGACATGCTGCGCCGGGCGGGCTACACCGTCACGGAGGTCACGGACTTTTCCGCCGTGACCGGGCAGCTGCTCGCGCTCGCCCCCGATCTGGTGCTGCTGGACCTGAATCTGCCGGAGGTGAGCGGATTTCAGATCTGCCGCGACATCAAGCAGCGCAGCGCCCTGCCGGTGCTTGTGCTGACCTCACGCGATCAGCTGCGTGACGAGGTGCACGCGCTCGAGCTCGGGGCGGACGAATACCTCACCAAGCCCTATCGAAAGGAGCGGCTGCTGGCGCGCATCGGCAACGTGCTCAAGCGCTATGAGGGGCGGCCGAACCTGCTCGAGGGGGCAGATTTCCTGCTCGACCGGCAGACCTACACGCTCTACATTCACAATCAGTCCGTCGTCCTGCCGCCGAATCAGGGCAAGCTGCTTGAAGCGCTGCTGACGCACGGCGGGCAGACCGTCTCAAAGGACGACCTGAGCCGCGCGCTCTGGGGCACGACGGAGTTCATCGACGAAAACGCGCTGCAGGTCAACCTCACGCGGCTGAAAAAGACGATGGCGTCCCTCGGCATGCGCCAGCAGCTCGTGTCCGTGCGCGGCGTCGGCTACCGGTTGGAGGTGCCGAATGAAGCGTAACGGAAGCTATCTGCGGCAGTACCTGCCGTGGCTGGGGCTGCTGCTGGGCGTGGACGCGCTCGCGGCGCTGCTGCTGTGGCTGGCGGACGCGCGGGCCTTCGCCGCCATGGCGGCCGTGATCGTGCTGGCGACGGTGTTTCTGTTCGCCGGTGTGTGCACCGTGCTCTGCGCACGGGCAAAACGGCGGGAGCAAGCCTTCACGGCCTTTCTGGCCACACCGGACGCGGCACACGAACAGGCACTGTGCCGCCTGCTCTCCCCCGCCGAATCGCAAAGCGTTCATCTGCTCGGCGAAACGCTGCGCGCGCAGCAGCAGACCATCGCACAATTGCAGACGCAGATGGACGACTATGAGGACTACGTGGAGCTCTGGGCGCACGAGGTGAAAACGCCGCTGGCGCTGCTGACGCTCATGCTCGACAATCGGCGCGACACGCTGCCGGAGGCGGTCGGCTTCAAGCTCGACTACGCACGCAACCGGATGCAGGCGTTCATTGACCAGATGCTCTACTATGCGCGCCTGCGCGGCGCACGGCGCGACTATCGGTTCGAGCGCCTGACGCTGCGCAGCTGCATCGACGAGGTGCTCGACGATTACCGTCCGCTGCTCGAGGAAAAGCACATTCGTATCGAGCGGCAGCTTGCGGACGAGACCGTATTCACCGACCGGCGCGGGCTGTGTTTCCTGCTCGGACAACTCGTAAGCAACAGCGTGAAATACACAAGCGATGCGCCGGTACTCACGTTTTCGCTCACGTGCAGCACGGCCGAGACCGTCCTCACCGTCCGTGACAACGGGCCGGGCGTGCACGCGTGCGACCTGCCATATGTGTTTGAAAAGGGCTTCACCGGTGACTCCGGCCACGAAAAGAGCAAGGCCACCGGCATGGGGCTCTACCTCGCACGCGAGATCGCAAAGGAGCTCGGGCTCACGCTCAGCGCCGCGTCCGACCGGGGCGCAGGTTTTGAAATTCGGGTCACATTCCCGGTCGTAGAAGAATGAATATTGAAGATCCGGCGCCGCTGTTCGCGGCGCCGGATTTTTTCTGCCATGCCTTGCACCCTCGGGCTCCCCCGCTGCTCAGTCGCCGCGCACTGCAGCCACACACCCCACTGCGCAAGATGCCCCGGCAGCTTTCGCTGCCGGGGAAAGCCCGATCAATCGAGCTTTACTGTGATCTCATTCGAGGCGGATCTTGCCCCCTCGAGCTCCCCCGCTGCTCAGCCGCGGCACACTGCAGCCGCACACCTGCTACGCAAGATGCCCCGGCAGCCGAGGCTGCCGGGGCAAAGGGGGATGCGACATCTAACGGGTGGTACGTCAGACGATGTTATACTTCTTGAGCAGATCCACCACGACGTTGTTGACCAGCGGCTCCTTGACGAGATCGAGCAGCGGCAGCACCGACGGGAGCAGGAACTCCAGCGGCTTCTTGCCGTCGAGCAGCTTGCTGGTGGCGTAGAGCAGGTCGCGGATATCATACACGCTGCCCCAGACCTCGGGCACGCCGCGGTCGACGTTGCAGAGCGTATAGACCGCTTCCATCGCGGTGCGGATGGAGTACTCGGTGGTGAACACGGTGTCGCGCGGGGTATCGGCGAACTGGCCGACGAACGCGAGGTTGACCGAACCGTCGGGCACGACCTTCGGGCGGTCGCCTTCGGCTCTGGGCTCAAAGAACGTGGTGACGTAAGGCATCATGCACGGCGTGGTGTTGCATTCGTTCGTGGCCAGATCCATGATCTGATCCTCGGGGATGCCGATGTGGTACAGCCACTCTGCTGCCAGCTCGATGCCGGTGCAGTCGCACATGTTCTTCTTGATGAAGTCGCCCTTGTCGTCCCAGCAGTTGAGGCCGTAGACCCAGATCAGGCAGTGATCCTTCGGCTGCTCCTGGAACTGACCCTGACGGTTGATGGTCCAGCTGATGAGCCAGCTCGAGTCGCGGCAGGTGACGATGCCGCCGGTGACGACCTTGCCGGAGAGCGGGTCGCGCTTGCAGATCTTCTGGATCGCATCGAGGATCTGCTTGTTGGCCGTGTCGACCGTCCAGGACTCCCAGCTGGTCTCCTTGATGTCCTTGAAGAACTTCTCGGGATGGCCGAACGCCGGATCCTGCGCGGCGAGCTTCTTCCACATCTCGACGGACGGGCCTTCGCCGTTCTTGACCTTCACGACCGGCGCGTGGGTGTTGTCGCCGTAAGCGGACGCGTCGCCCTGGCAGCCGTTGGTGCAGATGACGAGATCGTTCTCGGTCAGCTCGATGACCTTTTCCACACCGCCCTGGGTGTACTCGATCTTCTTGGCGACCTTCTTGTCCTCGGTGCAGTCGCAGACGATGTTCGTGACCGTGGTGTCGAAGAGCACCTTTCCGCCGTGGTCGGTGATGTATTTGCACATCGGGAGGATCATCGACTCATACTGGTTGTAGCGGGTGAAACGCAGCGCGCTCAGGTCGGGCAGACCGTCGATATGGTGGATGTAGCGCTGCAGGTAGAGCTTCATCTCAAGGGCGCTGTGCCACTTCTCGAACGCGAACATGGTCTGCCAGTAGGTCCAGAAGTTCGTGGCGTAGAACTCATCGTCAAACACGTCATCGATCTTCTTGTCCTCGAGGGACTTGTTGGTCGCCATGAACAGCTTGAGCAGCTGCGTGGCGGCACCCGGCGTCAGGCCGTACTTGCGGTCGGTGTGGGCGTCCTGGCCCTGCTTCTCGGTGACGCGGCACAGGGAGAAGTTCGGGTCTTCCTTGTTGAGGTAGTAGTACTCGGAGAAGATCGTCTCGCCCGGGTTCACGATCGACGGGATGGACTTGAACAGATCCCACATGCACTCGAAGTGGTTATCCATCTCACGGCCGCCGCGCATGATGAAGCCCTTGGTCGCATCGTAGATGCCGTCGCAGGAGCCACCGGCTACGGGCAGGTGCTCAAAGAGCGTGATGTGCTCGCCGGGCATCTGTGCATCGCGGATCAAAAAGCAGGCCGCTGCCAGACCGGCCAGACCGGTGCCGACGACGTAAGCCGACTTGCCATCGATGCCTTCGGGTTTTTTCGGCGTTGCAAACGCCTCATAGTTACCGCTGCTGTAATACATTCTGTGTACCTCCCATTCATGATGTGTTTTCCGTATTTTTTGTGCAGTCCGTCTGCACGACTTCTTCTGTTACTGTCACTAACACTTGCTTCGAAAAAAAAGAAGCTTTTCGCTTGACAATTATCAATATAGCGCATTTTGCCGTCTTTACTGCACCATTTGTTACACAAATGGCCGTAATTAAACATGACCGTGCGGTTTTGTTGAATGTCACAAGTTTGACGACTTTTCATTGTGCATTTTGACCGTTTTTTACCGCGTGTCCGATTTAAATGTGTCGTTTAGCACAAAAAAGAGGCTGCTCGGAAGCGAAATCACGCTTCCAAGCAGCCTTGCCATCTATGAAATCGGAGAAAAAACTGCCTATAAATTGGCCATACTCTCGAGTGCGGAGCGGTCGAGCACGTAGATCCTCCCGCGGCCGGTCTGCAGCAGCCCCATCTGGCGCATGCCCTCAAGCTCTCTGCTGATGACCTCTCTGGTCGTGCCGAGGTGGTGCGAGATCTCCTCGTGCGTGATGCGCGCGAAGCCGTCCTCGGGGTGTGCATCGGCTTTTTCAAGCACGACGCGCGCGATGCAGCTGCGCAGCGGGTGGAAGAAATAATACTCAATGTTATTGAGCACCGTCTGCACATTGCGTGCCTCGGTGCTGCGCAGAAACTGCTCCACGACCGGGGCCTCGGCGCACAGCGGGCGCAGCGCGACGATATTGATATAGGCAAACACGGCGTCGCTGCTCGCCTGCAGGATGGGCATCGTGTCGCCCGGCTCTGCGCTGTCGAGCGTGTTGAGCACGCAGCAGCCGCCGCTGACGACCGACAGCAGTGTGATCTCGCGGCCGGTATCCGTCGCGATAAACACACGCAGTCCGCCGGAGAGCACGAGGAAAAGTCCGTTTCGCTCCGGCATGGAAAACACCACATTGTCCCCCGCGCGGTATGAGCGGACGATGGTGTTCAGGCGCAGCATCTGCTGCTGGGAGCTTGTGAGCGCATCCCAAAACGGCAGACACGGCGTGAAATCGTAGGAACGCTTGGTTCTATTCTTCTCCGTACTACTCACCTCCGCGGTATTTGTCCATATGTTACTGTCACTAACACATCTGTGTAAAAAAAAGAAAACCAGATGATATTATCTTATCAAACCGGCGCGCCCACTCTGTATCTTTTGTTACACATCTTGCGTTTTTTCAGTTTTGTTACACAACGCGGGTGTGCTCGGCTCGTTTTTGATGTAGTTGACGAGCATCTCGCCGGTAAACTGCACGACCACGACCGGAGAGACGCCGAAGGACAGGTTCTCATAGATCGTCGTGCCGGTGTATGCATTGAGCAGGCACTGGTACACGGCATAGATGTTCACATCCGGCCGGATCGACCCGTCGGCCACGCCCTCACGCAGCGCCTTGAGCGCCGGGACGGGGATCTCGCGGTCGTAATACTTCCAGAAGACATTGTTGACGTCGTTGCCCGTCCCCTTCTCCGAGTAGGCGGAGAACATTTCGCGCGTATAGTCATACCACTCCGGCCGGCGGTCATAAGTGCGAAAATAGATGTGCATGCAGACGACGAACTTCTCATACCCGTTCTTGCAGGACGCGGCCTCGCGGGTATACTGCGCCATGAAATCCGAGAAAAACGTCGCCAATGCATCGCGCCACGCGGCAAAGACAAGCGCGTCCTTGTTGCGGAAATAGCGATACAGCGACGTCGGTGTCAGGCCGGCGGCCTCGGCGATGCGGCTGATGGGCGTCGCGGCGATGCCGTCGGCAATGAACAGCGACTGCGCCACATGGATGACCCGCTGGATGTTCTGTTCGCGTTGCTCGCTGCGTTTCATGAGCTGCCCCTCCCGTGCAAAAAAGTTGCTTACAGTATGCCATGTTTCCCCGTCGTTTGCAACAGAAAATGATGCGTGCCCGCTGAAACCTGCCCCGGAAAGCGCAAAAAGAGCACTCTGCCGAGGCAGAGTGCTCTTCGTTTGGGTTGTTCTGTTTTGGCTAGTTGGTGCCGAATCAGGCAGCCTTCTTCGCCTTGGCCTGCGCTGCGAGCGCCTTGCTGCCCTCGATGACGAGGTCGATGGCAAGGATGACAAGCAGGATGGCCAGGATCGCGCGGATGTAGCACCAGGCAAGGCCGGTGCCGCCGGCGATGATGGCAGTGATCTGGGACTTGATGGTGAACACCAGAGACGTCAGCGTCACGAGGATCATGAAGATCATCGGGAAGTAGAACATCTTGTTGTTTCTGCCCATCTTGCCGAGCCATGCGGCGACGGCCAGCAGGCCGAGGCCGGCCAGGAGCTGGTTGGCAGCGCCGAACAGGGGCCAGATCTTTGCATAACCGGTCATGCCGAGGGCAATGCCGAGCACGACGGTGATCGCGGTGGAGACGTACGGATTGCAGAGAACCTTGCGCGCGCCGGTAACGGTCGCATCGCCGGCCTTCTCTCACCGGGCTTGAGCCAGAACTCCTGGAACATGTAGCGAGCCAGACGGGTTGCGGTGTCCAGAGAGGTCAGGCAGAACACGGACACGGCCAGGACCATCAGCGTGTAGGTGACGGACACAGCGCCGGAGCCGAAGATCTTGCCGAGCATCTGGGACAGGCCGGTCGCGAACACGACGGTCGGGGTGACGGTCGTACCAGCCTGGTAATCTTTCCAGATGTACGCAACAGCGCACAGGGAAACGATCGCGAGCACGCACTCAATGAGCATGCCGCCGTAGGCGATGGGCTGCGCGTCCTTCTCATTGTTGAGCTGCTTGGCCGTCGTGCCGGAACCAACGAGGGAGTGGAAGCCGGAGATGGCGCCGCAGGCAATGGTAACGAACAGAGCCGGGAACATATAGCCAAGGGAGCTGCCCGTCGGGGCGATGGTGTCTTTGAAGCCGGTGAACGCAGGCATATCCAGCGTCGGATGGCAGCCGATGACACCGATGATCGCGAGGATCATCATCGCGTACAGCAGGAACGAGCTGAGGTAGTCACGCGGCTGGAGCAGGATCCACACAGGCGTGACGGAAGCGACCAGAATGTAGATGCCGCAGATGATCATCCAGGTCTGGTAGCTCAGGTAGATTGGATGCCACTTGATGCCAAGCCACATCACCAAGGCAATGGCCACAACACCGATGACCGTGGACACGCCGATCGGCGCATTTCTGCGGTACACAAAGAAACCGAAGAAGATAGCCAGGACGATGAACAGCAGCGAGATGATCGCCGTCGTGGCGTTGGCCGCGGAAGCAGCCACATCCACGACCCCATCCACATAGGTGGCCTTGAACGTATTGGCAACGATGGACGCGAACGCGGCCACGACCAGGATCAGGGTCAGGTAAGAGAAGATGAGGAACAGGCGCTTGGCCTTCTTGCTGATGCTGGTCTCGACAACGGTGCCAATGGACTGGCCGTTATTGCGGACAGAGGCAAACAGCGCGCCGTAGTCATGCACACCACCGAAGAAGATGCCGCCGATGAGCACCCACAGCAGCACCGGGACCCAGCCGAAAACAGCGGCCTGAATAGGACCGTTGATCGGGCCGGCACCCGCGATGGAGGAGAAGTGGTGTCCCATCAGGACAGGGGCTTTTGCGGGGCAGTAGTCCATACCGTCTTCCAGCTCGTGAGCCGGGGTGGTGCGGGACGGGTCGATACCCCACTGTTTGGACAGCCATCCGCCGTAGAACACATAGCCCAGGGCGAGAATGACAATACCAATAATCAGAATTACAGCAGCATTCATTGAATTAACTCCCTTCTTTCATATTCTTAAACAGTGTTGTCTTCAACAACTGTGCTGTACTGCGTCCGCTGCCGTTGGCAGCCGTTTTGCCGGTGCTCAGCTCCGCAACGCCGGTGTGGTAATCCATCCAGCCGTGGAAGGCGAGCTTGAAGCTCTTATAAATACGTGTGCGGCGCAGGGCACGCAGCGCATCCGGCTCACAGGTGTCACACAAAAAGATCGCCGTGATATAAGAGCACATATGGTTCGGACCCGGCTCGATCCGCTGCAGGCCGTCAACACGCGCCTGCTCACGGCACTGCTCGAAGATCTCCTTCGTGAGCACGGGCACCGAGAAAATGTAGACATATTCGTTGTTGTCGGCCTCCCAGAGCTTGGCGGCCTTGACCAGAACATATTTCTCAGAGTGGATGTGCAGCCCGGCCTCCGCGACCAGATGGCCCTTCGGCTCCTCGTGGCGCACAACATCAAAATATCCCGAATAACTGTGGCACAGTTTGTCGAGCGCTTCTTCGCGGGTCATTCGCTGTCCTCCCCGTTCGATGCAGAATTTTCATAGTATGCTTTCATGCAGGTCATGAACAAACTAAGAACAAAGTGTAAACACATTGCTAAGATTATGATAGCGCGCACACCAGAATCTTTCAAGTGAAAAGAATGACAAATATCTGGTTTCTTTTTTGTCAACTTTTCATAAGCATTGCACAAAAATGCCGAAAGAAGTTGTGTTATGTAAACCGTTTTCGTTCAAATCATACAAGTCTGGTGGGAAACGCAATCTCATGATTTTTCAGCAAAAACATTTGTGGGTCATGAAATTGACGAACTTTTCTTCTGTTTTACTCATCATTATGTAAACCATGCACAAAGCGTGAATTTCTGCCGTGTTAAGAGGCAGGAATTTCGTCGAAAAATGATTGACAGGCGGAATGATTCCTGATAAAATGAGGCGTCTCAATTGGAATGATCTTCAGAGTCTTTCCGAAGCAAGATGCGACCGCCGCCGTGCCCCGCACGCCGGCCAAGGCCATACGGACAGCCGGGTCGAATGCCGCAAACCGCACGCATGTGCGGTGGCAACTTCTGTTGCCTTATTGATTGAGTTAAAAGCTCAAGTTTTATAAGTTGGTCACTTAAAACCAGGCTGCTTTCAGCATCCCAAACTTGTGAAATGGTCAATAAGAGTAGTAAAAGTAATCTTTGCTATATAGACTCTCAAGACACGACATTCTGTTGGGAACGGTGTGCACGGGCCGGACGCGGCTGCGTGCCGACGTGCGCCAATCGGATTTGTCTCGCTCACAAGCGCCGCTGCTGACTTTGCAGCGGCGTTTTTTGTGCCTGAAGGGGGACATCAACCATGAAAAAAGTCATTGAGCTCCGGGGCGTCACCAAACAATTTGACGGCGAAACCGTTCTCGACAGCATTGACCTCGACATCTACGACAACGAATTCCTCACGCTGCTCGGCCCCTCCGGCTGCGGCAAGACCACGACCCTGCGCATGATCGGCGGCTTTGAAACGCCCGATCAGGGGACATTCTCTTCCTCAGCGAGCGCATCAACGACATTCCGCCGCACAAGCGCAACATCAACACCGTCTTTCAGCGCTATGCCCTCTTCCCCCACCTGAACGTGTTTGAAAATGTTGCCTTCCCGCTGCGCGAGCAGAAGCTGCCGCGCGACGAGATCGAGCAGAAGGTCAACGAGATGCTTGCGCTCGTCAAGCTCACGGGCTTTGAGCGGCGCAACGTCACGCGTCTGTCCGGCGGCCAGCAGCAGCGCGTCGCCATCGCGCGTGCACTCGTGAGCCGTCCGCGTGTGCTGCTGCTCGACGAGCCGCTCGCCGCGCTCGACCTGAAGCTGCGCAAGGACATGCAGCAGGAGCTCAAGAACATCCAGAAGGCCACCGGCATCACGTTCGTGTTCGTCACGCACGATCAGGAGGAGGCGCTGAGCATGTCCGACACCATCGTCGTCATGTCGGAAGGGCGCATCCAGCAGATCGGCACGCCGATCGATATATATAATGAGCCGGAAAACGCTTTCGTTGCCGACTTCATCGGTGAGAGCAACATCGTCGACGGCATCATGCGCAAGGATTTCAGCGTCACGTTCTCGGGCCACACGTTCACGTGCGTGGACAAGGGCTTTGCCAAAAACGAGAATGTCGACGTCGTCATCCGTCCGGAGGATGTGGATATCGTGCCCATCGAGCAGGGCATGCTGCGCGGCACGGTCACGTCCATCACGTTCATGGGCGTGCACTATGAGATCATCATCGACATCAACGGCTTCAAGTGGATGATCCAGACGACGGACTATGTTGACGAGGGCGCAGAGGTCGGCCTTTATATCGAGCCCGACGCCATCCACATCATGAAAAAGTCCGAGTATTCGGGTATGTACGGCGACTACTCCTCGTTCAGCAACGAGCTGGACGAGCTCTCGGACGCAGAAAGTGAGCCGGACGAATGAGCAGCCGCATCCGCGCCGAAAACCGCCGCGCCTCGCTGGCGCAGCGTCTGGCGCTCGCACCGTATTCCGTGTGGGCGGTCATCTTTGTGGCCGTGCCGCTCGTATTCGTGGCCTACTATGCGTTCACGGATGAGAGCTTCCGGTTCACGACCGAAAACCTGACGAAATTCTTCACCGCTGTGAGCACGGTCACCGACGACAGCGGCGCCACGCGTGAGGTACACACCTACCTGCTCATCTTCTGGCGCTCGGTGAAGCTGGCTGTCATCTCCACGGCCGTCTGCCTGCTCATGGGCTACCCCATCGCATATATCATCGCCCGCGCCGCCCCGCGCACGCAAAAGACGATCATCACGCTCATCATGATCCCGATGTGGATGAACTTCCTCATCCGCACCTACGCGTGGATGACCATCCTGCAGGACACGGGCCTGCTCAACGCGCTCTTTTCCGCGCTGCATCTCGGGCAGGCGCACATCATCGGCACAGAGGCCGCCGTCGTCATCGGTATGGTCTACGACTACTTCCCGTATATGATCCTGCCGATCTACTCGGTCATGGCCAAGATGGACACACGCCTGATCGAGGCCGCGCGCGACCTCGGCTGCAACAGTCTCGGCGTGCTGCGCCGGGTCATCTTCCCGCTGAGCCTGCCGGGCGTCGTGTCCGGCATTACGATGGTGCTCATCCGTCGATCAGCACCTTTTATATCTCGCAAAGCTCGGCAACGGCAAGTTCTTCCTCATCGGCGACGTGATCGAGGGGCAGTATGTGGCCAACAACCTGCACTTTGCCGCTGCCATCGCCTTCATCCTCATGCTGATCCTGCGCTGGCGGCCATGGCGCTGATGAAGCGCGGCACGAACAAGCGCGTCTACGGAGGTGTGTGATATGAAACGAGCTGCAAAAAATCTACACCGCCCTCATCTTCGTGTTTCTGTTTGCGCCGATCGCGATCCTGCTGGTGTTCTCGTTCAACGACGCAAAAGAGCCTGTCGGTCTTTTCCGGCTTCTCATTGAAATGGTACTACGAGCTGTTTCGTGACGCCAGAAACGCTCAACGCGCCCAAAAACACGCTCATCCTCGCCGTGATCGCATCGATCGTCTCGACCGTGATGGGCACGGCCGCCGCCGTTGGCATGAACAAGCTCCGCAGCAAATATCTGCGCGCCGCGCTCGACACCGCGACCGACATCCCCCATGATGAATCCGGATATCATTACCGGCATCTCGCTCATGCTCATGTTCGTGTTCTTCGGACGGCTGCTCGGCGCGACCACGAGTCTCGGCTTCTGGTCAATGCTCGCGGCGCACATCACGTTCTGTCTGCCCGTATGTCATCATGCAGGTGCTGCCGAAGCTGCAGCAGATGGACCGCGCGCTGCCTGAGGCCGCAATGGACCTCGGCTGCACGCCGGCGCGCCTCTTCCGTGTGGAGGTGCCGGAGATCCTGCCCGGCATCATCACTGGCATGATCATGGCCTTCACGCTCTCGCTCGACGACTTCGTCATCAGCTATTTCACCAGGGCAGCGGGTTTGAGACCCTGCCGATCCGCATCTACAACATGACGAAAAAGACCGTCACGCCGAAGATGTACGCACTGGCAACGATCATCTTCTTCGTCATTCTCGCGCTGCTGCTGCTGACCAACCTCGTCGACAGGACGACACGCAGCGTATCCCGCGACGCCCGCCGCGCGCCAAGCGCGGGGGCAAGCCCGCCGTTCCCGCACGGGACGGCAGCCGCCGTCCGTGCGCGCCGCCGTCGGCATCCTGACGGCCGCCGCACTGCTCATCGCCGGCATCAGCATCTACAGCAGCCG
>VOFJ01000895.1_pt1 | contig 22452 bp, 41 predicted proteins | sample 5384081 | NCBI WGS metagenome assembly VOFJ01 (sample SAMN12384729, study PRJNA508395) | human gut metagenome | isolation source: healthy gut I | host: Homo sapiens | reverse complement strand
TCTGGTTGGTCTTGTGTCCCATATCTTTTTCTTTACGGATATTTCGGATGTCCCCCACAACCACACAGCGGATATCTTCTTTTCTGCAGTATTCTGCAATCCATCTGGTCACTTTGTGAAGGTAATCCTTTACTGCATTCTGCTTTTTCCTGTAAAGTCTCTGGATATGTTTCGATGATTTTGGATATTTTATTCCTCTTTCCGATTGCTGTGCATACCATACAGACTGCACTCTGGCGATTTCTTTATGAAAATATCTTTCCAGAGAAAGATACTTTCTTCCCCCAGAATAAAAGCCCTGCCATTTCCAGAATCATAACAGGTCATCAGATTATGAAGTCCCAGATCAATTGATAAATAATGGCCATTCAGGGAAATCGGTTCTGGCTCTTCAATCTCACAGATAACGATAAGGTCACATTTTCCATTTTCCGGTGGATAGATCCGCAGCTGTTTTATGTGATCCATGTTCCTGAAAATCTTATTTTCAAGATATAGAAATTTTTCATAGATCCCATATGTTTCTTCCATGTAGCTTTTCAGATCCTTTGGCGGGGACAGCCGCAGTTGGTCTGAGCCTTTCTCATGCCGGATCCCCAGCTGCATGTATGTGACCGGTATATTATCCTGTCTAAAACGGGGCGGATTTGGATCTTTGATCCCTCCAGTCTTTTTCAGGACATAAAAAGATCTCCCAGGCTTTGTCTAGCTGCTTGCAGATCTCCTGTGCTGTCTGTGACGGAAGCTGTTTATACCACAGATCTCCTTTATGTACTTTTTTCTGGTAATACCAGTCAGGATACTTTTCCAGTCCCAGTTCTTTATAATGACGCCGTTCGTAGTTGCAGACGTTCCAGAGCTTGAAGCAGCGTAACACATATGCCCTATAATATTAGAATATTCCTGACTGATCTTAATCGATGCTTTATGCGATAACAGCATTCCTCCTCCCCCCTTCAGACAGCCATGCATATATGGAATTTTACAATTCACATTTGAATTAATACGACTTGCTCTGATGCTCAATATAACGGCGAATATTTTCCTCAGATACAGATCCGATCGTTTCCACATAATAGGAATGGTTCCACAGTTCTCCCTTCCATAACTGGTTTCTTATTTCCGGAAAACGTTCGAACAAGTTTTCTGCCTGTAATCCCCTTTAGATACTTGACAATTGCTGTTATGGACAGCTTAGGTGGTGCTGATACAAAGCAGTGGACATGATCGCCTTCCCCACATTCAAATAAATGAACGGTAAACCCCTTTATCTTCAGCAAGCTGCTGCACCAGTTCCTGAAGGTATTCCTCAATTTCTGGGTTTAATATCTTCCGTCTGTATTTCACCGACCATACCATATGGTAGTTAATATTACACACACAAAGTTCTATAATGTATTAGATTTTCTTTCATACATATAGTATAACATAGCGAGTAAAAATACACAAAAAAAAATCAAACATATTTTCGATTGATTATATGCCGGTTACGGCATTAATACCAAGGGTAAGGGATTATTATATTATTTCCAATGTGCAGATATGCACAATCCTGCACTTTCATCTCGGTAATTGAATTGCCGAGGATTCCCGCTGTTGTCCTAAATTCTGCCATTTCACACCGCCTCTCCTTCTGAAATCTGCTTAAACAACCAGCTAGTGAGCCAATTAATGAGTTCGCAATTTTCACCTACTACATCTCTCTGTACAACTTTCTTATCCTGATTCCCACTCACTTATCTGGCAGCAAATTCCTTCCCTCACAGTAATTTCCCGTTGCAAGTTATCTGGGAAACCTCTTCCGATTCTTGTCCCGTGGATTTTCCCCACAATGCAGATATCCGAAAACATCTTCTGATTCCCTGGCAGACATTCCCCCCTTCACTGTGATTCAGGGGTATGTACAAAAGAACCACAACAAGATCCAAATATGGCAAAAAAGCTCTATTATATAGCTCTCTGTTTTCCCATCCGGTGACAAGCTGGCATCATTCATTACACACAAGTAATAGGTATCTCGGATATAAAAGTCTTGCCCGTATATCGTCCACCTTATTCTCCACCATGATATATTGCTCTGGTTCCAGCATCATATTAAAAATATGCTGTCCCGTGGCACTGAAATGAATATGGGCATTCTCCCGGTTAAGAACTCATTTTCTCCGTAAGCTCGCTAAAAAAGCCTGCCCCCAGCTCTTCTTCTGATATATTGTCCACTATATCGTCAGCTATCTTTTCAAAGCCATAAAATTTCCCTTTTCCCCATTTCACTTTACATAATTCCGGGGTTTTTCCAAGATAAGCGCATATCGTTCTTCCCCTCTGCTAATGATAAGATTTATAATCTGTAAATACCCTTTTTCATCTGTACCCAGCATAGCAGACCCCCGGAAAAAAAATACTTGTATTTTGGACGAAATGCATATATTTTGCGACAGAATGCTTATATATCAAAAGAGAGAGGAACACCATTGGCCTCTCTCCTTGTTTTTCTCACCAGTAGGTCAGACTGTTCCCCAAAAATGGGGCGTGCAGATTGTAGGAATGATTTTTCAAACACGCTCTAGTATTCACAAAGCCGTCCTGCATCATCGATGTAGGGGCATCATCAGGGACCCATGTACAGATTCTCGTACCCATTGAAATACATAACATTTCCTTCACCGTCATACCAGTAATAGGTGTCGCCGGGATCGCTTTCTTCTACATAATCTTCGTCTGGAATGTAGTCTCCCCACACCATCTTCTTCGTAATCGTAGCTGTTGTCCGGGTTATAGTCCCCCACTCCGTCCCCGCCAGTCTGAGCCTCATAGGCAACAGAATCGGATTCCCCTGGAAAGGCAGCGCCTGCATAGATGTTTCCATATCCGGAAATCAAAGGACTGATCAAAAAGCTCGCCATTTCCATCCGGGCTTACATTGGCCACATGACTTCCGTCTGTGGAAAACAGCTGCAAAAACTGTGGTTCCGGAAGTCTGGAAGGTGCCGCTGTCAAACAGATAGCCGCCGCTTCCGTCTGCATTTCTGGAATTGTAGATTTCCCAAGTACCCTCTCCGTAAAGATGGATGCTCATCGCATTCAGATCCCCCATACTGGTACCAGCTATCAAAATAAGCGATAAACATTTCAAGACTCTGGCCTTCTGCGCTGGGATCATAATCGCTGCCATTTTCTCCAGTTCCTGTTCCTGAAATATCTGTAAGTTCAAGGGAATTGAGGGCATCCTTGTATTCCCCTTCATTTCATCCGCCCAGTCAATATCCATTTTGTACGCATAGGCATAAGTATTGGTATCGGTCTGGAAATAGAGCATTTTCCACTGGCAGGTATCCTCGTTGGAGCCGGTCGTGAACGTCAGCCTATAAACCGGATAACTGAATTTCTTTGTAAACTTCTTGCTCTTGGTTTCTTTATAATTTTCTATTGGCCAATCGCTGACAAGGGCTGCAAACTGCTTTCTGGCTTCCTCGGAATCACGGGAACCTGTTTCGTCATTTCGGGCACAGCAGTTTACGATAACGGTCATTCCATCCTCTGTCATGTCAGAATAAAAAATATCCTCCATTCCAGCTGGAATCGTTATAAAGAGGCTTTAAGCCTGTATATCGTTTGCTTGATGTAAGAACGTAAGAAGGTCCGTTTTCCTCCCCTGCTGCCTCCTGGTCATCCTCCACATCCTCTGTCTTGTTAAAAACAGCACCGTCTGTATTTCCCCCATATGAAGGCTGGTATCTGGATCCAGATAAAAGCCTGCCACCCACGCACCAATACGATTATACATATCGTAGCGGCCATTTCCGTCGTTATATTCTCTACATATTCCATATATCCCTGGGTATCTCCAGCCGCTTTATGATAAACAAAGAGTCCATCTTCGGTCAGGGTAAGGGTTTCTTCTGAATCATCCCTCGCTGGTCCATACTCCTGCCAGCATTGCAAAATCAGGCGTTTCCCTTGCGGGATTCCTCTGCTGCTGGCCATTACCTGCAGACAGCTTCCTGTCATCGGCACCGTCACCCCGCTTATTGTCAGAAACATAATTGCCACAAATATTTTTTTCTCTTCATACGCTTTCCACCTTTCTCTCTATATTTATAGTCCCTTCCCCAGCTGAATTCAATGTGTAAAAGCAGACATTCGCAATCCCGCTTCGCTACTTGCTCATGAACGCAGTCGCTCTGCGCACTTGAAGCGGGAGAATGTCTATCTGCGTTCAAACTCTGATTAGAAAAAATCCATCATATATGCAGTATATAATGGATTTCCCGGATAATCATATTAACTAATGGTTAGTTTTTGGTTTCCAGCAGCTCCAGAAGATGCTGCCGCTTGGTGCGGGTGTTGCCAGTGATCTGTAATTTGAATAAATCTGATTGATATGCCAACCACAGTTCCCTCAGAAAGGAAAGCCTTGCGGCGATTTCTTTGTTGCTCAGCCTTGCTCCCCCATAAGCTGGGTAATCTTTAATTCCCTGCTCTGTAAGTACTGCGAAATCTGCGGGATAGTTTCCTGTATTTCTAAGCTTGCGGCAACGGTCCTCCCAGTTTTTCCCCCAGCTCCATGATATGGGAAATAAACTCTTTTGTGTCCTGGGATATCACACTGTTCAAACGCTCTTCCAGATACCTGTAATTCTCCACAAAGGGCATCTCCAACCATCCGTAACAGCCTCTTCCAGTGACTTTTTCAAAAGATTTCCAGCTTCCACAGGCTTTCCGATTTTTTCATAGGCCGCTGCAGTCTGAATCTGTATGTAAAAAGTGCAACCAGAGCATAGTGGAGATTCTGGCATGTTTCCAGTAGCTTCTCCCATCTTCCGATTACTTTCATATATGCTCCCTGAGCCGGGTAAACCTGATTCTCAATCAATTCCATCCAAGGTCTGCACTTTTGCAAAGGGAATTCCCAGTGGAAAGCTTATGTTCCCCTGAAAGCACGGGAATCTGCGTCTCCTCTCCGGTAAGTGAATAATAATAGCACCAGATACTGTCAAACATATTTAGCAACCAGGAAATGTTATGACACTTTAATATCTCGGCGACGTTTCTCAAAAGCTTTTTCCCATGCACGGATTCAAGGCCAACAGACAGCCGATAGGCAAGAAAATCGCAGCACAAAGCAATATTCTCCTGTCCGTTATCTGTAATGTGTACATAGGCGTTTTCCAAAGGCAATCTGCGTGTCCAGAAGTTTTCCCCTGAAGGTACTTTGCCTCGGCGCTCATAACACGCTCTGCCCCCTGTCCATGGCCATTTGTAATCCGGTAATAATGGGGCATACACTCTTCCATTTCCCCAGTTCTTCTGCAAGCCCGCGGCCTGCGGTGAAACATCATCAATACAGATGGGGATCAAGGTCCAGCCGCCTTCCCTGCGGATGCTGATGGCGAGGCCTTGACATCTGGGCGCTGGCACTGCGGTGAAACTGACTCATTTTTTGCAATGTCATTATACATGAGAAAGCTCATGATAAGGTCACATTCCCCAAGAAGATTCCCTCTCTCTTCCGGTGTCCAGTCCGGATGCTCCCTGATGTGTTCATTATAACTAGGGGGAAAATTACTGTAAAAAAAATTTGCAGTCTTTACACTGCCTGTTTTTCTACCGGATAAGGCGACTGATACTTAAATACAATATCAATGCTCTTATCTCCATTCACAACAATTTTTTTTCAATCAATTCTGTCACAATTTCTCTTGTCACTTCGGATAATGTTCCATACTTGATAAATTTCTCTATCCAGTTTTCATAAGATTCTTCTGCCTCTCCAAAGCTGTCTTTCTCTTGTTCTGCCAACTGAATCTTCGCCCTGATATCTTTATCCTGCTTTTCATATTCTGCCTTATAGGAGAGATATTCTTCTTTATCCAGAACACCATCTACATAATTTTCGTAAGTTTTTTTTTTTTATACTTTTGGACAGCCGCAAGTTCTTTTTTTTGTAACCGTTCAATCTGCTGGTCTGCTTCTGCACATCGTCTCTGCACCTCCTTCTTCCTATCTGCTACTTTTAATATTTCATCCTTATCCCTTTCTTTCAGTGCCAGTTCCGCTTGTCTTTGGATTTCATTTTTTACAATAGAATCCAATACTTCTTTTTTAATGAAATGAGAATAACAAACTGTGTTTCCTTTTTTTGTGATAGGTACCGCACTCATAACCGTCCCGACAAAGTAACCCTCTGGAAATTATATCCGCAATCTCCACAAACAATAATTCCTGCGTATGGATTTACCTTTCTCACTTCGCTATTAAATCCCGGTGTCCGTGTTCTTTTCTTCATAAGTTCCTGTACCTGCTCAAAAGTATCTTTGCTAATAATTGCTTCGTGCATTCCTTCCACAATATACTGCTGTTCCTCTGGAATATATTGATACTTTTCCACTTTATAGGATATCTTTTTCTGATTTATGCTGTACCATAGCCCCTGTATAAACTCTGTTTCGCAAAAATTACATTGATCGTAGGATATGCCCAGCCCTTTGCACCCGCTTTTTCTAATGCATTGGAATATTTCAATCCCTGCACCTTTCTCTTATACTCTGACGGTGTCAGAATTCCTTCCTGATTCAGTTTCTTTGCAATACCATCCCTGGAATATCCTTCCAAACTCATATAAAAGATTCTCCGTACCACTTTAGCTGCTTCTTCATCTACAAGAAAATGATGCTTATCTGCCGGATCTTTTACATATCCATATGGGGCAAACCCAGACATAAACTGTCCCCGTTTCTTCTGGGCGGTCAATGCACCTCTGATTTTCTTAGATATATCACGACTATACATATCATTAAACAACGTCTTAAACTGTGCCAATTCTTCATTACTGTGATGAACAGAATCCACGCCATCCAAAATTGCAATATAACGCACACCCAAAGATGGAAAAACACGCTCAATATAGTTACTGGTTTCAATATGTTCACGCCCAAGCCGGGAAATATCTTTCGTAATAACGCCTTGAATTTTCCCTTTGTAGATATCCTCCATCATCCGCTGAAATTCCGGTCTATTCGCAAAAATAAAGCCCCGAATAACCGTCATCAATATAAATATCTGCGATTTCCAGATCCTCTGATTTAGTCACATACTCACGAATCAGTTTCATCTGATTTTCAATACTCTCACTAACTTTATTCTCTCCATCATCCTTCGACAGACGACAATATACACCCATCTGATACATCATATCACCCCATCTTTCTCAAGTATTCTATCTGGTGAACTCTCTACTGAAGCAAACTTAAAATATATATCTATTTTCTGCTCTGGATATACATAAATTTTATCAACTAACTCCACAAGCGCTTCTCTGGTAAGCTGCTTTACCGTTATTCTTCTGCGATTAAAGTGCTCCAACCATATCTTTGTTTCATTGACCGCCGCCCGCTGCCTTTTGCTCTTCATGGTTCAGTTCTGATAATTCTTTTTTTGATATTTCTGATTCTCTGTTTCATACATCTGTTTTAATTCCAGATATTCCTCTTTGGAAAGTACTTCATCCATAAACTGTTCATATGCTCGTTTCCGGTATTCCAGATTTCTTTCTATTTTTGCCTGCAATTTTGCAATTTTACCATCCAGTTCCGGCTGTTTCTGTCTGATCTGAGTTTCCAGATTCTTCATATCCATCTTCATCTGTTTCAATTGCTGGTTGATTGCAAATACAACCAGTTCATCCAGCTTTTCAAATGTAATATGATTCAGCTCACAGTAATTCTGCCCCTGCTTCTGATGAAAACCACACATATATCCGTCATAGTCTTTATGAGATGCCAGATAACGTTTTCGCATGGCTGTTTTACATTTCCCACAAAAGAGCAGTCCCACATATTTATGTGGTTCATTGTTTTTATCAAAATAGGAAACTCTGCGCCCCTTTCTTATTTGCTGAACCCTATCAAACTCTTCTTTAGAAATGATTGCCTCATGTGCATCCGGCACCAGCTCCATTTCTTCCAGGGGAATTGCCTTTTTGTATTTCAGCTTATAAGACGGTCTTTCATGTTTCCGAATCACAACCGCCCCAGTATAGACCGGATTCTTTAAAATTCCACTTACAGTAGACGATGTCCACAGACCTTTTCCCGAATCCCATACATAATTGGTTTTTAAAACTTCCTTTTTTATATTTTGCGGGACAAGGGATTTCATCTTCATTCAAAGTCCTGCAAATAACCGTACAGCCAAATCCATTTTGATACATTCTGTAAATTCTTCGAACAACCTCGGCTGCATAAGGATCAATTTCCAGATGATTATGAATTGTTTTACTTTTCACATATCCAAAGGGGGCTGTTTCGGAGTATATTCGCCCATACTTCTTTTTGGTCTGAATCGTTGTCTTAATCTTTCTGGATGTATCTCTCAAATACATATCATTCAGCAAAGTTTTTTATTTCTAACATTTCATCATAAGTTCCAACGGCTGAATCATAATTATCCAGGAGAATCGAAACAATCCGAATCTGTTTCTCCGGGAAATATTTGCCTAGATAATAGTTGGTATCAATATGTTCTCTTCCAAGTCGAGATACGTCCTTAAAAATCACCATATTGATAACACCAAGCTCAATATCTGCCAGCATCCTCCGAAATTCAGTTCTTTCAAAATTACTTCCAGAAGCCCCATCGTCTACATAAACTTTTTTCTCTGCAATATCTTTATTCTCTGCAATATAATCTCTTGCCATCTGAATCTGAGAGTGAATACTATTGCTGTATTCACCCTCTTTATTTTGCTCTTCAATGGAAATTCGGCAATAAATTCCTGCCTGATACATTCTATCCCTCTTTTCATCGGTCTTGCGTAGTCATTGTCTTTAATTGTCTTTATTTTTACAACAAGAACTTAAGAAAATCAACCTGCAATTTTTTCGTTCAGTAAGATTCTGAATGCACTGGATCAATGTCTTTTTCCCCATTAAAATGCACTCTCGAATCTGATATCCTGCATGTTCATAGCTTACATTCTCTTTTTTGGATTTCTTTTTTTTTTTTGTATCCAGAACTTCTACAGAATCAAATAACGTATTCATGCTATATGCCTCCTTCAGCATACAGTTCTCTCTACATCCTATGCCGGCAGGATTGTACAAAAAAGTTCTGTATGAATTGAATTCGGCTTTCGAAAGCCTGATTACATTCTAAAATTATTCTGCACCAATCACATTGAATTGAAATTGACCGCAGATTGAGTTTTTAAGATTCATTTTCTTCCTATACAGTATCAATTCCTATTGTCCGGAACATTTGTTCGTGTTATAATAAAAAGACTTTAAGAATATAAAACACGAAAACCAAAGGAGGGATTTCTGTTGGAACGATGTGATTTTTTCTTCTATTAGCACATGCCTAAAAAATCAAATCAGTGAAAGCAATCAGATGAACCAACCTGATTTTTTATACGAATTATTTGAAGATTTTATGAATGATCCGATAAATGAAGATTTTTCTATGGATAATGGTCTAATTTGCCGCTGGATAACCGGACAAGCAAAAATCAGTCCCAAAATAACCTCATATTATGCAAAACCCAGCAATCAGAAAAAACTGGCAAAACCATTCAGCGGAACTCTACTTCCCTTAATGGCAGACTGCAACATGGTTATACAGGACATTTACACGTTATTCATACAGGACGATACGATTTCGGATACAAAAAAGCAGGAACTTGTATCTCTATATAAACCTTCTGATTCAAGGCTGTTGTTTTTAGCAAAAGTACTTTCTTTTTGGTATGGAACGGCAATTTATTAAACGTGATACAAAAATCAAAAACTGATTGCAGGAGGTGTTCTATCTCCGATTGTTCTGGATTACATTATGGACAGCGAAGTCCCAAAAACCATGCCGTCATTTTCTAGGAAGAGAAGAAGAACTGGATGAACTCCATACTTTGTTTGAAGAGAACCGACATATATTTCTTTTATGGAATTGCCGGAATGTTGGAAAAAGCGAGCTTTGCTAAAGCCTATGCAAAGCAATACAGAAAACAGTACACCAATATTCTCTATATGGAATACACCGGTAATCTATATCAAGATATTGTGACATGGATTTTATTGACGATCTGCCGGAAAGCACCGAACAGGAACGGTTTCAAAGACATAACCGTTTTCTGCGTTCCCTGAAATCCGATACTCTGCTTATCATAGATAATTTTAATGTCACTGCTACACAGGACAGCTTTCTGTCAGTAGTATTAAAATATCGCTGCCAGATTTTGTTTACAACCAGAAGCCAACTGTCTGAATACTGTACTTTTCAATTAAAAGAAATAAAGGATATAAACATTCTTTTCAACTGACATCTGCATTTTATTCAGAAGCAGAGGAAAACCGGGCAATCGTATAAAAAATCATAGAAACTGTACACTACCATACTTTTGCCGTGGAACTGGCAGCAAAACTTCTGGAAAATGGAATTTCAACTCCAGAGCAATTATTGATAAAACTTCAAGAGGAAAAGGCTTCTCTTCATAATGAAGATAAGATTAAAGTAATGAAAGATGGTCAGAGCAGAAAAAGCCACCTATTACAACCATATCCATACCCTGTTTTCGTTATACTCCTTATCACGGAAACAGCAGGATATTATGTGCAATATGTGTTTTATGCCTTCATCTGGTATTTCTGCCCGTATATTTTCCAAATGGCTGGAGCTGCCTACTTTAAATGACGTGAATGATCTGATCGAGACAGGTTTTGTACAGTCAAGTCTCCGGCATACTATTTCTCTGCATCCAATGATTCAGGAAATTGCAGTTTCCGAGACCGCACCTTCTGTTACAAGCTGCCACACGTTATTGGATTCTCTGCAAAAAATATGTTTGATGCATGGCATTGAAGTTAGCTATTATAAAAAATTATTTCAAACAGTAGAAAACATCATGCTTTTCATTGAAAAGGACGATATTCCCCAATACCTGTTATTTTTAGAAGATGTGTTTTTCCATATATGGAGAAGTACCACTATCAAAAGGGTATGAAAAAAATCATCCAGGAACTACAGCATTTTATAAAAGCAAATACTTACGGGACTGCATCTGACCGTGCCTTACTATTGGATTATCAGGCAACTCTGGAACCCAAAACAGAAAAAGCGATAAAATTAGAAAAAAAGCACTTGCTCAAATAAAAGAAACCACAAAAAGAAAATGCCCACCTGGTTTCCAACCTCCATTCCAATCTTGGAGGGCTTTACCGAATCAACGGACAACTTGATCTCGCTAAAAGGCACATGAAAATGGGTATCTCTCTTTTACAACAATACCAGCTTCTTTATACTAATGACAGTATTCCTCAGATTAATAATTATGCTGTCCTCTTAATTGAAATACAAGAACCTGACCTTGCCCTGTCTGCTCTTCAGAAATTAGCACAGATTATCAAAGAATATAATTCAAACCACTGTTTGGATTATGCCCAGGTACAGGAATCCCTTGGAAAGTATCTGCCTGATCACTGCAAATATTTCGCAAGCGAAAACCCATTTTAAAAAAGCCTTGAAAATTTATGAGGATATATGGGCAGACGAACCCGAATTGATTGAAGAAAAATATCAAGCAATTCAAGAATTGTATCCACAAGCTGGAATTGCTCTGGCAAAAAAGTATTCTTCTCACCAAGCACTAACGGTTCCTACAAACACTTGTAAAATATATTGCCTCAATAATGTAAACGCCTAGTTTTGAGATACACTCCAAGACTAGGCGCTTGTCCATTTCCATTTTTTTCTTAGACATGGAGCGTTTACATAAGGATCACTTTTTCTTTTTTGACACTTTTCGCTCCTCCTATCTCAAATTTTTTATAGTCTAGGTATATTGCCTTCATCAATGCCTGAGAACTTGTAAATATGCTCCTCTGCTTGTTCAATCTGCGATACATTACAATCATCTCGTCATCAACCTACTGTTTGATACAATATGTCAAATGCATAGTGGCTGCAGTTCTATTAGAAATTTATATCTCTAACTCCGCACCAATTCTAAAATTCCTTTTGAAAGGCGATATACTTTATCAACACTTTCCAGTTCTTTATACTTATGCGTAATAAAAACGATAGTCTTATTTTTTAATTCACTATGTAATAACTCACGTAAAGCTTCATTTGATTCAACATCAAATCCTTCTGTAGCCTCATCCATAAGTAAAATGTCTGCATTTTTCAGCAGAGCCCTAGCTACAGCTATCTTTTTGTCTTTCTCCTCCAGAAAGTTTTGCACCATCTTGTCCAATTTTTGTCCAAATCCATGATCCAATTTTTCAATAAAACCTAAAGCACCACTTTTCTACATGCTTCAACAACTGCATCTCTTGACGCCTTTCCATCGATATTAACATTCTCCTCTATAGTCCCTTGGAATAGATATGGTCTTTGGCTTATAACCGCAATTCTATTTCTCATATCTTGTATATCCATCAATTCCACAGGAGCTCCATACAATTTTATTATTCCTTTTTGTGGCCGGTAGAATCCCGCCAAAAGGTTCAAAAGTGTTGATTTGCCACTTCCATTTTCTCCTACGATCGCAATTCGTTCCCCTTTTTTTTTTACACATAGTGAAATACCATTTAAAATAGGTGTCCTGGTTCATAACCAAAGACAAGATTTTTTACTTCAAAAACCATATCCCTATCTTGATAAATTTTCTCAGGTTTCATTTCACATAATTTCATTTCCAATTCTTCCGGTTGTCCCCATAACTCAAAAAGACGTTTTGCCGATGGCTCAATTTGCGCAAAATAATATTTAATGTTTATCAATGCTGAAATTGGATTTACAACATATGCACTATATGTAATAAAAGCAAATGCTCCGCCTATAGTGAATTCTCCTTTTATTATAAAAAGCCCACTTAATATATATAATAACGCATTTACAACCGTGTCTATTACTACAACACTGACAGTACTATATTCATCTAGCATTGCGTTCTTTTTTTATATGAATCCATCAAATCTTTTTGCAGACCTTCAAATTGAGATTTTTTACCTGAAACAGATTCCAGAGCTTCATTTCATGAATTCCATTTATACACTCGGCAAACCAACTCATAAACTTTCGTTTATCCTCAATCCACTGTTCAAACACTTCCTGTTTCTTGTTTGCACAATAGGACACTATTATAAATTTCAGTGGAATAATTGCTTCTATCAATATTGCTAATTTCCAGTCTAATAAGGACAGCCCAACTACTCCTCCTATTATTTGGAGAATTGATGATATAGAAAACTGAGTAATCTGATCCACAACAGATGACACATTATCAATATCCATACCAATTGTATTTATAATCTCTGCACTTCCTCTTTCAGCAAAATACTGTATTTTCATCCTATTGATTTTCCAGTAAGTCTTTTTATAGAGAGAATGTGTAAACTGATTATGTACATTTGAAAATAATTTTGTTTGGATTATATTTAACTCTTGCTGGGTTAAAGAAATTATTATTAATATAACAGAAAATAAAAGAATGTATTTCATGTTTTTCTGCAATATACCACAATCTGTTATTTGTCTTATAAGCAGTGGGTGTATAAACGTTATGAATGATGAACCCAAAAGGCAACAGATAATCCCTGGAAAATACTTTTTATATTCACACAACATTTTACAAATTCGATACCATGTTTTCCCATTTTCTCTCATATCCAATTGCCATCCTCACTATTCGTTAAGCAAAATATTGACAAACAAGCTCATATATATCCTCTATATTGTAAGTTATTCCTATTCGATCTTCTGCATACAATTCATACATATTATTTTTTACGCACAATATACATATCTATATCTGATGCCTTACTACTTTCAAATATTTCTTCCTCTTGATTCAAAAAAGAATAATATCAGGTTCATAAGCTATATATACTGTATAAAGGATATCGTTCAATGACTCATTGGAATCGTCATAATATTCTAAAGGAATTACATTTTCATCTAAAAAGGATTTTTCTGCAGATTTATTGCGTAATAACCGTTCTGACTAAACATCACTTTTAGCTGTATCATTTCCTCGTAATCTAAATCAATACCGGCAATTACCGGTATCTCTATATTGGTTTTATCCCTTATTACATTTTCTAGTATATCCGGATAATCAGATTTATGCGTTGCTATAGTCATCAAAAAGTCCATAACATCATCAAATCCTGCTGTGGGCTTTCTGTTTAAATATGTAGCAATATGTCCAGTGACAACAGGAGCCGCATAACTATTGGCTTGATTTACGATCCCATTCCACGAAAAATTTGCTATAATAGAATTCTCAATATTATAACCTTTTGTTCTTGAAACAGAATTTGACCATTTCCCAAAAAGACCATAACGATCCTGCCTGACACCAAAAACACCTGGATATGCAGCTGGATAAGTCTTTATATTTCTGTTATGATATGCTGCTGCTATAATCGCATCAGCATCAAGTAATCTTTTTATTTGAATCCATAAGGGTTTAATATCAAAATAATTGATTGTTCCAAGACTCATGTGAATTAACTTTATTTTATTTTGAATACACCATTCCAAAGCTTCCAGCAAAACTGAGATCTGTGTTGTTCCTACAGAGTCAGTCACATTCAAGTCCCCTAATTCTATATCACTACATATGCTTGTGATAATTCCGACGCATACAGCGCCATGGAATGATTTATCGTCTTTATACTCACTTGGATCGCATTTAGAAGCCAAAAAAGATTTATGAACAATCCTTTGATTCCTGTTATTTCTCATATGATAAGGTATACCGTTATCAATCAATGCGAGCTTAATCATTTGCACTATTCCTATTCTTACCTGTTATATATCCAAGCCAAATATCGCATATTTATTATTCTCATGATAAACCTTGTAATTCTATGGTCAATAAAAATTCAAGTGTCGCTGAACCCTAATATGCTTCTCCAATCACACTGCCATCATAAGCATTGATCACATAAGAAAGCTCCTGTAGAGAATTTCCACCAATACTTTCCCTGACAGTAAAAATCCATGCTGGAACCAACCATGCGTGTTTCGGCTCCTGATAGGCTGTGGTATAAGTATACTGCAATTTTGCGTTTACCACATCATACTCCAGTGCGGTAGTGTCGTTGGCAGACTGGCCTTTTCCGGAATACCAATAAAAAATCTGATCTGTCAGCTTTGCCTGTATTTTTTCAAAAGGCAGAAGCTTTGTATTTTCCGTCACCGTACAGACTTCTTCCGATATCCCATCCCATTTAAAATATTTAATTCCTTCCTCTGTTATCAGAATAGAGATTGTTTCTACCTGGAACGGAGGCACATAACTATCCACTGTTTCTTCCGCAACCACGCCATCAGGAACTGAAGTAATACCCTCTACACTTTTCGAAAAACAATACAGATATCCCGGTAATCCTCTATCCAGATCTCCCTGCCACAAAGCATCACTACCAAGTCCCAGACCATTGCGCTCTGGAACATGCGCCATTCGGGGAACCACACGGTACGATCAGAATCTACAAGGCCCATTCCATCGATACCTAAATCCTCTAAAACTTGTTCTGCCTGTTCCTTTCCATCTTCCTCTGTAAAGGTGATCTTGTCCATGCACTTTCGATACGCATCTGCCAGTTCATGAAATTTCTCTGTATAGCCGTTGGTATCCATGCCAAAGCTACTGTAATACTCACTCTGCATTTCCTCAGTTTCTATTGTTTCTTCTTCTATAAAATTAGAACCCTCCATCCAGAGAAAACTACTGTCATTGTCAATTTCCTGATTATACCGCTCTGCTTCTATATATGCCTTCCTGTCCTCGCCCACATCTGCAGTAAAATAATCCTCTGTATCTGTGTTTTCCAATTCAGTACTCATCCAACTCCGTGCCGCTTCCACACCGTGATCCTCTGTTTTTTTTGAAATTTTATCTCCATCTTTTCCGGTGCAGACGCTTCATCCGGTGCAAGCTCCATCCCCCTCTCGGGTTGCGTTTTGAATCCCTGCAATCGATGTAGAATATGCTGATTGCAAGTAACTTCCTTCCTTGCTGGAAATCCTGTCTAACACTTCCTGATACGCATCCTTTGTCACCATCTGTGGCATATATAGTTCCTCACCGTCCGTAAAATAATCAATCAATCCATTCAGTTCTTCCTGCGTTAACTCGTGATTTTGCATCTCTATGACTGGAAGATTGCCAATGCTTTGTTCGCCCAACTTAATGTCTGCCTGGATAACCACACGGTCGTTGCTTTTCTTTTCTTCAAATTTCCAATGCGTTGGAACATTTGTCTCTCTCTTTTCTCCTTTTTTAAGAGGTTCACAGACAGCCGCCTCGCTAATCCCATCCACTTTGCTGACTACCGAACTCTCCTCTGGTGTTTCCTGACAGCTGGAAAGAATAATACACAACGCACCTACCATAATTGCTAGAACACTTTTTTCATTTTTCCTCCATATATCTTATAGAATTGTCGCTTTTTCACGAAACTTCAATTATAAACTCTTTAACTTATAAATACCTTCCTGACACTATTAACGTTTTCGTATATTTTTTTTAGAAACAGACTACCTTATTTATTTTTTAATGTATAAGGCAGTCTGTTCTATGTACTAGTAACTATAACTTGTTAGTACATTACGCTATTGTCATTACTAATAACCACTCTTGAAGCATCCACATTATGCTGAGATAACCAAGTCGCAGCACAATATGAACATGGGCAACCACATCCACAAACGCACCCAAAAGACTCAATCGTGTTCCTGTTTTTCTTCATATTTTTGTTGAGTTTCTTCATACGGTTCTCCTCCTTTCTGTTAAAATAATATCAATATTTCCGCTTCATTGGTGCCAAGAGAAACAGATATATGATATTTCATATTATAATTTCCGGATATAGAATAAACTAATTCAAAATGCTACTTTTCGTATGTGATTTAATTTATCGCATATTGTTTGCAAATTAAAAACTCATCCACTTTTTTATATCATCCAGCAATTTTATAATCGGCAAATTATATGTATTCTCTAATTCCATTATCACATATATCCAGCACTCTTCTACTACAGGCAAATCCAATAGATTCTGTTCTGAATTTTCTACTTTTATCATTGTGTATTTCAATATCACATTTTTAATTAGCTCTTCCATCCTATCTCCTCACTTATATTACAAAAATATTATTTGCAAGTTCTTCCAAAATTTTCAAAAATTTCTTTTTCAATTTTAGTATCATCAAATATATCAAGGACTTGATATTCAGAATTTTCAGGTATCGCTGGTTTTTCATTCATATCCTCCATGGTATAATACCGTATCTTTTTCCATTCATGATCCGCCTTATAAAATTGTCGTGAAAGAATATATTCTTTCACTGGTGTATTATATTTTCTTAGAACAAAATCGCTTATATTTTTTTAATACAGTATAATTCAAATCAGTATACCTATACAAAGCCAAAAAAGCCTATATCTACATCCAATGCGTTTGAAATAATCAGAGGTAACTCGCCAAAATAATTTGTTTCATATTTTTCAAATTCCGAAAACACCACCAGGGCAACCCACAAGAATCACATCGTACTCCTGTTGTTTTACTTTTTGTATGTATCCAATGATTTAAAGCAATAATCTTTTTCTGGATAAGACATGAATTTTGAATATAGAAAGCCAGGAAGATTTTCCATTCCTAAAAATCCACCGAGAACGTTAGAGCAAAGTGCCAGTACACGATACCCCTGTTTTTCAATCACCTTTTTAATCTTCACTTGCAATTGGAATTTATCGCAATTTTCGCCCAATCCCATGACTGATATTACCGGAATATCTATTTCTTTTTATTTGGCGAAACAACTTCATCTGACAATTCACTTTCCTGTAATATACATACTTTTTATCTCTGTCAATTTGAATCTTATCTAGCAGTGCTAAACCAGCATAAATCTTTTTCCCTGAGTCTAATGCCATTTTGCACTCTTTTTTGGTATCCGTCATAACTATATCCCATTGTATTTTCTGAAAAAACAATAGCATCAGCTCGAGTAAGACATTCTTCAAATTCTGTACTACAATATATCGAACTCTTCTTTTGTAATAGTTCAAGCCTACTCCTATCTTCTATATAGCTGGATACCGCAACCACCTGATATAATTTGTTTTCTTTCAATCCCTTGATAAGTATTTCTGTGTCATTATTTAATGGAAACACAACTAATTTTTCCATATGCACTCCTTTATTTTTAATACTTGCAAATTTTCATTTCCTTTATATCCAAACTCAACAAGTATACACAATTTATATAGCAATAAAAAGTGTACTTTCTTTTTTGAGTTTTCACATTGCTGTAGCAACATATTTTCTGTTAATATCTGATTATCTTTTGGAATTTGCGCCAAACAATATGCACACATTCTCAAATTCCAACATCCTAAACATTTTTCTTTAATCATCTTACCATGGTTAAGTAGGAAAACTCATTTTATCAAAATCAAATCCCGAATCCAAACTTCCGATGCACATTTCTGAATCTTCTTCCGAAACTCTTTCACATGGAAAAAATTCACCTTTGTATCCACAAATAGTCTTCTAACTGCAGGAATGCATGGACCACCATGATGTGTTTTTTTTGCCTTCAGCAACATGACTATGTAGCTGTTCATATAATAACTCAATATCTTGCAGTTCTCTTCGCAACAATCGACTTTGTGCATCCCATTTTCGCTTCTCTAATACAGATAAAATCATCTTTATATATGCTAGTCGATGTACTCTGAAATTTTTTTTGTGTTATGCGCGACAATGTCTCATCTTTTAAACCAACTGAATTTAAATAATTGAAATTCACAGTCCCTCCTTCAAACAGCTCTACTTCTGAATAAAATCGATATATATTTTCAAGATCTGATGAAGAACTAATAACACAATTAAACAAAACTTTTGAATAGTACTCTTCATTGTAAGCTTTCAGTCTACTCAAATTTTCTAAAATAATGTCAAATGAACCTTTTCCTGTTTTTAAATCTTCGATTTATATCGTGACTTTTCTTATCACCATCAAGGCTAATCATAAGATTAAACTCATATTTTACCAAAAATTCTATGACATCTTCTGTCATTAAAGTCCCATTAGTCGTCATAGTAAAAAGAATTTTTTTTATCCCCTTTACGTTGTAAAATATAGGAAACACATTTCTTAATCAATTCAAATTCCAGAAGAGGCTCACCCCATAAAATGATAATGCAAGTTGATCCGCTTTTTTCGCTTCTTTTCAAATAAAAGTCTATTGCTTTTTGGCTGTCTCGAAATCCATCCTATTTGACGTATGGGAACGATTATAGTAGTTTCCAGAATATGCACAATATTTGCATCTCAAATTACACTGCTGAGTTACCTGCAAAATCAGATTGCCCATATAATGTTCTGCCAACAAATGTAAGTTTTCTGTCTCAGGATGCTCAATTTCTTCTATATCGCAGTCTCACGCAATAATCCGCTTTTCACAAACCGTCTTAACACTCCATCAGGAACCAATTTTGTCTTTTCCACAGTTTTTTTAATATCTGATATTCTTCATCATTCACCATCACTACAGAATCCAAAGAACGATCATAAAAATATTTCTGCATTGGTGTTTGAATGCATTTAATTAATACCTTTCCCATATTCTTTCCCCCGTATTTTTATTTTATCTGCGTCAGGACACCTGCATCCATCTCACAGATCGTATCGCAGAGCCATTCGATCTCCAGCATGTTATGTGCTGCGATAAGAATAGTCTTCCCTCGTTCCTTTAATCCCCGCAAAAAAGCTCGCAGACCTCTCCTGCCCCCTGCTTGTCCAGACCATTAAAAGGCTCGTCCAATATCAAAAGCTCCGAATCTTCCATGATTGCCTGTGCGATACCAAGACGTTCACGCATTCCAAGAGAATACTGTCCTACCTTCTTTTTTTAGACAGAGGATCAAGCCCTAGGGCACGCATCGTCGCCCTCACATCGTCATCGGAAATACGGTGTTTCAGAGACGCCAGTCTCTTTAAATTCGCAAAACCGCTGAGATCCAGAAAGAAGCCAGGGTTTTCAATGATAATGCCTACGGAATCTGGAAAGTCCAGCTCCTTCCCGATCTGTTTTCCCCCTACGAGCACTGTGCCGCTCTCAGGTTGTAAAAATCCACAGATGCATTTAAACATTACGGTTTTCCCTGAACCGTTAAACCCCATAATCCCATGAATCTTCCCTTTTTCAAAATCATGGGTAATGTTCTTTAATACTTTTTCTTTTTGAAAGGATTTTGTCAGTCCCTTCAACCTGATTGCATATTCCATTTTGCCCTCCATTTATTCGTTTGTCTGCGTAAAAGAGAAATTATAGCCCTTAATTCGGACGGCTGACAAGCCGATCAGCGCTATGATTAATATTGCAAATATGAACATGCTCATCCCGATCCCTGGCAGGTAATCATAACCAAAAAGCTGTGCATGGGAAAGGTAGCTTGGTTCAACGGAGACAGCCAGCCGCAGAACACGTTCGCCCTATATTCCTGACTTTCTGTAAAATGAAACAGTTTCCGGAAAACATCTGGGTTCAGCAGGAGCCCATACAGACTGACTGCAAAAGCACCGATCACCCCTGCCATATTTCCCGCAGCCAGATTTAAAAAACAACATGAGAACTGCGATAAAAAGAGTATATAAAAAGTACAAGTCCAAACACTATTGCTGCGCACATATAAGGAGTTGAGCTTTCCATTGTTTTTATGGAAACAGGAACGGTTATGCTCTCCCCACCGCCATAGCCCAACATTGCCGCTGTTTCGCTCCACACATTTCCCGTAAAGGAAAAGGGAGCTCCCATAATTCCAAGCATCACAGCCAAAAAAATATTATAGATCACAGTCGCCAGGATCACATAGATAATCTGACCCGCAAGCCATATCTTCCGTTTTGTGCGTACAAGCCAATACGGAGTTGACTGACTGATAAATGGCATGTCCGCAAAGAGCAGGATTAAAAGCAGGGAGGACAGCATAACAGAGGATGCATCCCCATATGTCCAAATAAACGGCTCGAATACCTGAAGGATTGTCTCATATTTTATCGCATGGGAAATAATCTGATCCGACAGCATCAGACATAATATAGCTGCCAAAATAAAGGTCATCCAGATCCTCGGACTTTTTTTCCATCCATAGAAATTCTGGCCTGCAATCCAAAAAGCCTGTTTAATATCACGCATACCGCAACCTTCTTTCTATTGCGCACATAAAGATCAGTGCCGTTAAAAAACTTCCAACCGCTAATATAGCAATGCAGAAGATATCATTGTAGTAAATAGACGCCGCCCAATAGCGGGGACTCAGAAAGAATGCTTTTTGATAGTAACGCTCCTGAAATACGGTCAGGACATAATAAAGAATAAAAGGAACGGCATAGGACATATAGCGATTTTTTTGTTATGACAGCCGACGGCGTACCGCCAATTAGCGCCCAAAAAGCGCCATTTAAAAACAATCTCAGAAAGCTTACCGCCGTTCTGCCCACAAGCACTGCCATCTCATAATTTCCGTCAATCAGAGAAGGATACTGACCGAACCTCAGTATACAGATTACAAGAAGGAACACCATGGCTAAAAAAAAGCTGTCAAACCTCCGGAGACCAACAATCCTGCTGCTTTTCCTACGAGATACTGTTTTCTCCCCTGAACGGATATAACTGAACAGAAAAAAAAAACGACTGTGCAGCTCAGCCTCCGTATTCTCTCCACCCGCAAAAGCAACGGCAATGGGAACAAACAGAAGCATATTAACGCTGTTCATACAATAGGTGTATGCTACGAACCAGCCTGGTCCTTCTGCAGATCCGCCTGCATTTATGATCTTCTTCTGCAACATCTCATGCTCAGACATCAGGGTAGCCGAAACGATTAGAAAAAATCCCCAAAAATAAAGCGAATGCTTCGAATATTGTTTTTTATGTCCGTTGCCAACACATTTCTCATACGCTTTTCTCCTCACTTCAAACAGCTATAGACTTGATTTTTTTTTTTTTTATAAAATCCTAGTTTTTTGCAATAATATCACTATTTGTATAAAACTACACTCCTTATCAAACAACAGTTAAGGACTTGCAAAAACTGTTGTTCCTACTGAAAGCATTGCAACAGCTGTAAAAATTGATAATATTTTAAATTTTCTATTATTCTAAGTTCTACAAATACATAAGCCGCCAGTTAAGTACGATTAGTTTTATTATAATTCAATAAATTCCATCCAACTTTCCACATTTTATTGTACAATTTTACCATTTATATAATAACATGTCAACATTTAATGAACGTTTATAACAAAAAAAAATGCAGGGCTATAAAAAAACTAAAGAAATTGCTCTATTTTACAAAATTATATCCTATTTTTCAATTCCAACTCAATTTTCCCTCAATGTCTTTTTTTTCCTCCAACTTTCGTATGCTTATC
>VOFJ01001383.1_pt1 | contig 22467 bp, 40 predicted proteins | sample 5384081 | NCBI WGS metagenome assembly VOFJ01 (sample SAMN12384729, study PRJNA508395) | human gut metagenome | isolation source: healthy gut I | host: Homo sapiens | reverse complement strand
ATCGGTATGCTTCGTTCAGTTACGTATTGCTGGAACTGATTATTCGGCGACACCGGCGACGGTGACGTTGCAGATGAAGGCTCTTCCGATCAGGGCGGTTATGATTCTTCAGATCCAGATCGATTATCCATCTGATGACGGATCTGAAGACACCACTCCCTCAACTGATAACAGTTGCTATGATGATTCCTCGCAGGATAGTGGGGGGATTCTTCTACCGATACCAGCGGCGCGATACTTCTGGACACCACAGACACTGCCCCGCTTTGATATTGCCACTGAAGACAGCAATTATTAAAAGTAAAAAGAAAGGCAATGAGTACATGAACAAAATACTCAAAGCCTTTCTTTTTATAGAATTTCTGTTTTTTATAATCAGTGATTCCATTTACTTACTCTGTGTTCCTGTAAATCTGCAATTTGCAAACAGTTCATTTACTGCACTCTCATATACCACACATCTCTCGCTTTTTTTAATCTTTTTGGCATATTTCTTACTGTCCGCAAACATTGGTGCCAGATAAAACCAGATTTCTTTCATTTTGAAAAGAACATTTCTATCCCCGGACACTTCCTCACGGTATGTATGATACAGAAGATCATGAAATCTACGGATATCCGACTGATCTGCCGCCTTTCCACCCTGATTTCACGGGCAAGTGACGGATCTGCAAAACACCTCTTCCCATCGCCAAAGCATTCTACATTCGAAAACTGAGCATGGATTCTTTTTAAAATCATCTGCTGAAAAAATCTCCATTATAACATACAGGGTTTTTGCTGATGGCAAGTGCTTCACCAAATGCCTCCAGATTCGGAATATTTTTTATAAAAAAATCCTTCTGTATTCTCGGATGAATGATCAGTTCTTCCATGGGAAAACGATTATAAATTTCCATCAGCCTTGGAAATTCCTCTGCATTCTCCATCCCCAAACGAGGTCTTCACCGAGATCTTCATATCTGTTTTTTGCTGAAAATCCTGTCCAGAAACTTGTTCCAGTTCCTCCGGTCTGGTCAAAAATCCTGCTCCGCAACCCTTTTGTCACTACTGTTTTGGATGGACACCCACAAGATTCAGATTCACTTCCCGATATCCATACTCTTTCAGTTGATTCGCTGTACGCGTAGAAAATCATCTGCATTTCGGGTCAATATCTGAGGGACTGCATACATCCCGGAATTATTTTCGGAGAAATGTTTTCTTTTTCTCTCCCGCTGAAATTCAGGTTCTGTTTTGCTCTGATAAATGGAATAAAATATTTATCAAATCCATCAAAAACTTACTGATACAGTGCTTTTCGATAAATATAACTGGTGATTCCTTCCAGCGGTGCAAGGTATAATTCATGGATTATAAGTTACCAAGATCTACTTTATATTCGTCAGAACCTTCCTGATTTACTGTATAATATGCAGCTCTTCTTTCTGCATTGATATAAATACAGATATCACCTGTCAGTCCCTTTTTCTGCAACATCTTTCTTAACTGCTTTCTCTATCTTTCAGAGATACATTCGTTTCGAAAATTTCAAGAGATACTTCTTTTACTCTTGCACCAGCAGCTTTACGTACTGCTTTTGTTGCAGTCTTGGTTGCAGTTTTTTACAGTTTTCTCTGCCTTCTGAACTGCTTCCGGAGCTTTGTTAACCACTTCTTTCACAACTTCTGCTGTTTTTTCAGCCGGTGCAGACTCCTCTACCTTTTTTGCTGCTGCTTTTTTACAGTTTCTTTTTACTTTTGCTGCTACAATCTCTGTGATTGCTTCTGTTGATTTAGCTGTTGTTTTTTACACTCTTTTTTCTCATAATATTTTCCTCTGTGACCGTTATCCGATCGTGCACATCATCTGTTGCATGTAGAGGAATATTAATATATCCAAACGGTCACACAACAAAACCCCAGAGAGTTGCCGCTCTCTGGGGTTTTGTGTCATTCACAGATGACCAATCTGAGGCTAGTTACCAACTACTTACTCCATCTTTTCTTCTAGCCTCTCAGCCTCTCTTCAATCTCCTCCATCTCCGGAATTGCCGAGATTCCGCCGCGGCGTTCGACGCACAGGCTTTGCCACTGCGTTGCCGACCCCTGCCGAACTGAATCATCTGCGCCCGGGTCCGGTGTTCCGGCGAGGTTTCTTCCTGCAGATAGGAGGCAAGAAAAACCGCCCCAGAAGGAATCGCCGGCACCGGTTGTATCGACCGCATGGGAGGAAAAGAGCCCCTCCGCTTTTACGATTCCATTTTCATTGCCGATCAGGGCGCCATCTCTTCCGAGCGTCACTGCCACCAGGTGCACGCCCTCGGAGCAGATACTGAATCGCTTCCTCCGGGTCCTGATACGGGGTCAGAAGCGAGGTTTCTTCATCCGAAATCTTCATCATATCCACATAGGGAATCAGCGACTGCATCCGAAGCTGCGCGGTCTCCGGGTCACTCAGAGCGCCGCCCGGTAGTTCGGATCGTAGGGAAATCACCGCACCGCTGTTTCTCGCAATATTGATCGCCTCATACGTTGCCGTCCGGGATGGATCATCGGTCAGCGACAGGGAACCGACATGAAATACTCTCGTATTTTCCAGGATCTCCGGATCGATCTCTTTCATGCACAGCTTCGTATCTGCCCCCCGGCTTCCTCGCAAAGGCAAATTCGCGCTCTCCATTTTCTTTCAGACTTACAAATGCAAGCGTGGTAAAATACTTCTCATCCTGAATCAGGTTGTCCGTATTAATACCTGCCCGGATCAGGGGTTTCCTTCAGGAAATCACCGTGCATATCCTTACCTACCTTGCCAATAAATGCTGTCTTCCTTCCAAATTTCGCAGCAGCCGCCAGCAGATTGGCCGGCGCACCTCCCGGATTCTGCTCAAACAGACGCATTCCCTGCTGTGAAACGCCTGCTGGAGTAAAATCGATCAGAAGCTCTCCCAGCGCTGTGATGTCTGTTTTTATTCTCATACGAATCATCCTCCGTATTACAAGTTATATCAATGGTGCCGCCATCCAGCCCTCTCACAGGCGGACAGCCACATCCATTCGTCTCTCACAAGGAATTTTACTTCCGAATCGCGATATTTGCAAATTCTACTTTCGCGTCCTGCGCCAGCAGACCGATCTCGTACTCCGGTTTCCGGAAAATACGATATGGTAAACGCCACCTGCTCGCCCACAAACACCTCTACCATGTCATGATCCACCGAAATCTTGACGTCGATTGCCGCGCCATTTTCAATCGCAAAGGTTTTCTCTGCCACGCGCACGCCATCCGGTCCCGGTTCCGTTGCTTTCGGAACCGCCTGGCAGGACTGCTCCCCAGAACGGGTCAACTCCCATCGGCAGGGACAGAAGGGACACTCGCTGCATTGCCATCAAACTCCAGGAACAGGCAGCCGCTTGCCTCCCAGTCGGATTTCAACAGGATTCCGAAGGAATCATTCGCCTCTTTCGGGATCACCGTGCCGGTAAACAGGAACTTTTCTTCCGGCTGCTCCAGGAAACCATACGAGGTTGTCCCGCATCCATCCAGCTCAACCGTTGTATCTCCATACAGCTTATATTCTCCCATAACCGGAAGGTATTTCCAGTCAACTTTCTCTTTAAAGCAGTTTACATACTCTTTCGGAAGCTTCACATCCAGCTGTCCGTCTGACGTTGCAACCACCTCATGCGGAATACAGAACGTGCCGCCCCAGTACCACTCGCCGCGGTCGCTGTTTTCTGCACGGTCATGCTCCCAGGCAAAGTAGAAACGGCGCCCGTTGTCATCCTGCATGGATTTAGCTGCGTAGAAGCGGCGTCCGCCGATGCCGTCTTTCTTCGGCTTTTTCCACGGTCCAAACGGAGATTTGGAAGTGCGGTAAATCGTGTTGCCAAACTCGGAAAAGCGGGAATAGGAAAGATACCAGGTATCGCCTACCTTGTACATCTCGCTGCATTCCGGGCAATTCGTATTGCCTGCCGAATACAACGGACCATAATACTCCCAGTTTACCAGATCTTTCGAGCGGTACAGGACGATACAGCCGCGTCTTGTCACCGGCATATCAAGCCGTCTCGCCGAGATCAGAATCCAATAGCATTTATCTTCCTCATTATAAAATACATACGGATCGCGCCAGTCCAGCTTTTCATATAACTCTATCATCGGCGTGATAACCGGGTTTGCCGCGTCCTTCGTCCAGGTGATACCATCCTCGCTCGTCGCATGGCAGATCGTCTGCTGATATTCTGCCGTCAGGCAGTAACCCGTATAGAATGCATGATATTTTCCTTCGCCATAGATAACCGAGCCCGTCCACACGCCGGACGCATCCGGCTCATCGCCCCTCGCCCGGATACAGTGCTGTCGGCAGCTCCTCCCAGTGTACCAGATCCTCCGAAACAGAGTGGCTCCAGGTAGTACGCAGTCTCTCCGGATAGACGGTCGTTCCCGGTGGAGATGTAAGTGAAAAAATATGATATTTTCCTTCTCATGATAAAACGGAATCGCGTCACCGGTCGAATCCGCAAATGACATTTTTCTGAAAAAGTCCATTCTTCTCTCCTTGCCTTTCTAAATGTGCTCTTGGAATCATTTCTTTTTTTTTCTGAGGAGTGCCAGATTGCCCTTCTGGGAATCCAGTACAACCGCGCAGGCAATGATCAGACCCTTTACAATCAGCTGCCAGTAGGAGCTGACACCGATCAGATTCAGACCATTGGAAATAATACCGATTACCATCGCACCGAATACTGTGCCGCTGATACGTCCGCGTCCGCCTGCCATCGAGGTTCCGCCGAGGACACAGGCTGCAATCGCATCCATCTCATAGCCACTTCCGACGGACGGCTGTCCGGAATACATTCTCGATGCCAGAACCAGACCTGCAAACGCCGCCAGAGCTCCGGACAATGTAAACACGATGATCTCCACTTTCTTGATCGGAACACCAGAGACGCGCCGCCTCACGGTTTCCGCCGATTGCATACACACATAGGTACCAAATTTTGTTTTTAGAAAGCAGAAAACTAAATACGATAATTAAAATAACCATATAGACAACCGGCAGCGGAATAATGTTAAACAGATAACCCGTTCCGATTGCAATGAAAAACTTATCCGTAATACGGGTGGACTGTCCGCCCGAATATACATACGCGATACCGTTGCAGACATTCATCATTGCCATCGTAATGATAAATGCCGGAACACGGAATTTCGATACAACCATACCATCAATCAGACCAGCCACAACACCGATAATGATGCCAGCCGCAATCGCCACACCAATCGGAAGTCCCTGATTGACTACAAATCCTACCGTCAGAGTTCCGCTCATCGCTACGATCGCGCCAACTGCCAGATCAATGTGTCCGAGAATAATAATCAATGTCATTCCCAGTGCAATGTATGTATTAATGGAAATCTGTCTGAGCACTGAAAATGATATTGCTCGGTGTCAAAAACTTATCGGTTGCCAGTGCGACTACCACACATAAGATAACCAGCACTCCAATAATTCCTGTATTTCCGGTAAATACCGAGAGTACCGAATTGCCTGCTGTACTTTTCTTTCCGTTCATCACTCTTCGCCTCCTGCTGCATACTGCATGATTCTCTCCTGATCCAGTTCTTCTCTTCCGAGCATTCCCGTCATTTTTCCCGCCTTGATGACACATACGTTATCGCACATATTGATGATCTCCGGCAGCTCGCTGGATACCATGATAACGGCGATACCCGCCTTCGCCAGCTCATTAATAACGGAATAAATCTCAAACTTCGCATTGACATCGACGCCTCTCGTCGGCTCGTCCAGAATCAGGACATCCGGCTTGATTGCCAGCCATTTTCCAAGGACAATCTTCTGCTGGTTTCCGCCGGAAAGACTTCCCGCTTCCACCAGTTCCACCCGGTCTGCCACTGCTTTGATATGAAGCTTTTCTTTATAATAATCAATCACTTCCTGACATTTCCGGTCGCTGATGGCAATTTCCGTTAATATAAGAGTCAATCGACGCCAGCGTGAGGTTAAAACCGACCGTATTGCCAAGGACAAGTCCCTGTTTTTTCCGATCCTCCGGCACCAGTCCGATGCCCGCCTTGATTGCCTGAATCGGTGTCGTGAAGCGGACTTCCTTTCCATTTAAAAAGAATGGTTCCGCTCTGGTATTTTCTGGCTCCAAAGATACATTCCATGATCTCGCTTCGTCCGGCTCCGACCAGACCCGCAAATCCCAGGATCTCTCCCTTTCTTACCCGGAAGCTGATATCTGAGAACACACCCTCACAGGTTAAATTCTTCACTTCCAACGCCGTTTCTGCATGTCCCAGATCGTTGTAATCTCTGGCATAGAAGCTCTCTAACTCCCGTCCTACCATCATGGCTACCAGCTCGTTCGCATTCGTCTCCGATGTTTTTTCGTTCCCACATAGGCGCCATCGCGGATAATGGTAACCCGATCCGAGATCCGGAACAGTTCTTCCATACGGTGGGAAATATATATAATGCTTACCTGTTTTGCTTTTTAATCTCAATGATTCCAAATAACTGTTCTACCTCGTCATTGGAAAGGGAGGACGTCGGCTCGTCCATGACGATAATCCGTCCGTCGAAGGATACCGCCTTTACAATCTCAACCATCTGCTGCTGGGCGATCGTCAAAGATTCTACCAGCGTATCCGGATGGATATTGACCCCGAGGTTTGCCAGCATCTCTCCTGCCCGGCGGTTCGTCTCCCGCATATCCACAGTGCCGAATTTCGTCTTGATCTCCCGTCCCAGGAACAGGTTCTGCGCGACCGTCAGATACGGAACCAGGACGATCTCCTGATGTATGATTCCGATTCCTTTCTCCTGGGCGTCCGAAACACCATTTATCTCAACTTCCTGACCATTAATCTTGATTGTTCCGCTGTCCGGTTTATAAATTCCTCAAGGACCTTGATAAGCGTTGATTTACCCGCTCCATTTTCTCCCAGAAGCGCATGAACCTCGCCCATTTCCAGGGAAAAATTGATCCCTGACAATGCATAGATCCCGGAAAAACTTTTCTTGATATCTATCATTTCCAGAATTGTTTTTCCCATAGAACCCTCCGTTTTTTAGAAATGCGGCAATGAACCCCATCGCCGCATTTTCCATGTTTTATTTTTATTTCACGTAACTGTTAAACTTCCTCGCAGTCCATTACTGCCAATCGTTCAGAGTCTTCTCTGCCTCTTCTTTCTCTACCAGATGGGAATCCAGATATACTTTCTTCTCATCGATTGTGGTATCGCCGCCTACATATTTCTCAGCTGCGTCAAATGCATATTCTGCAATCTGAAGCGGAACCTGGCATGCAACTGCGGTGAACTCGCCATCTAAGAGTGCCTGTTTTCCATCCGGGGATGCATCGATGCTATATACACCGATCTCGCCGGTCTTGTTTGCTGCCTTGATAGCTGCTGCCGCACCCAGAGCAGACGGGTCATTGATACAGAAGAATGCTTCCAGATCCGGGTTTGCTGTGATGATATCCTCAGCCAGTCCCATCGACTGATCGAGCGCTGCACCGCCATCCTGCTGTGCTACAATCTCAAATTTATCCTTCTGATCGCCAAGACCCTCAAGGAAACCATTGACACGATCCACGCAGCTTTCATTGGACGGGAAATCCAGAACTGCAATCTTTGCGCCATCCGGATAATCTTTCGTCATCTGCTCGCCCACTAACTGACCTGCCATGTATGCGTTGGTTCCAACGAACTGTTCGATATCATCATCGATGACTGCGGTATCTACGTTGAAAATCGGAATGTCTGCGTCTGCAATCTCAGCCAGTCCGGAGGTAATACCTGCGGAGTCAACCGGGATAACAAACACTGCATCGTAACCGCTGTTTGCACAGTCAGATAACTGGCTGAGCTGCTTGTTTAAATCATAATCCGGATCCAGGCAGGTGTAGGAAATGCCGTTTTCCTTGCACAGCTCGCTGAGCTTTGCATCAATGGAACTCTGGAAAGTATTGTTTAAAAGTATTCGTACAGAATGCAAACGATAAATCGCTGGTCTTTGCCTCAGCTTCCTGCGTATCTGCCGCTGCCTCAGAAGCATCAGCTGCCGCTGTTGTATCGGTACTGCTGGAAGAGCTGCATCCTGCCAGCATTGCTGCCATCATGCAAATTGAAAGACCTGCTGCTGTAAATCTAAGACTTTTTTTCATAAATCTGATCCTCCTCTTACTTCATCACTGTTTAGTGCATTTCAAACGGATTGTTATAGTTTTCTTTTTATTTTTTTACGTAAAAATTTTTCTCTCTGGAAGGAGTCTCCCTGTCTGATATCTAGATATTACTCTATCCCATGCCCTTTCGTCAATACTCTTTTGGCATATTGCACTAATTTCGGCGATATATTCATCCTGTTTTTATTGATATTTATGCATTTCTACTGTTCTTTTTTAATTTTTTACGTAAATTTTATTTACCTTATCGTTTTGCTCCTATTTTTGTGCTATAATCAAAAAAGAAACACAAAACTGCGGCAAATTCAAATCCTGCCGCGCAGGAACAGGCGGACTAAGTCCGTACCAGCAAGGGGGAGTTTTATGACCATCAAAGAAATCGCCGCAAAGGCAGGCGTCTCCATCGCCACCGTTTCCCATGTTATCAACCATACTCGCTATGTCAGCCCGGAACTGGTGGATAAAATCGAAGCTATTATTGAAGAAAGTGGATATTCTGAAAAAAATCAAAAAAAGGTGCGTAAAATCCGCAGCGGCCGCAGTTCACAGATTGTCGCTGTCTTTCCAAATATCAAGAGCGCGCTCTACTGCGATCTGTGCAATCAGCTGCAGTCCTACGCGACCAGCCAGGGCTATCAGTTTTACACCGCCGCCACCAACGACAGCCCGGAAGAGGAGAGAAGCATCCTGCAAAAACTTAATCTCCAGTGCCAAGACCATCGGCATCTTTCTCTCCCCGGCAAGCAGCAATCCGGCTGCCTTATGCATTTCTATATGAATCCGGTATCCCGTTTGTCTGTGTCGAACGATTCATCGATGACGATGTCACACCGCGGATTCTTTTTGATTACACCAAAGCATTTCACTCCGCTACTTCCTATTTTTTTGAGAGCGGACACGAAAATGTGTTGTTTCTGGTAGAAAAACAGACAGCCTCGCCAAACAGGACAAGATTGCCGGATATGAGCGGGCACTTTTCTCCGCCAACCATACCCTGAGCAGTTCCTGCATCGCGGAGATTAATCTGTATCAGTCCAGTGATACCATCAGCCTGAATATTCAGAAAAGCATCACCCGGTATCTCCCCACCGCTATCATCGCCGGCGGAAACCGGCTGACTATGTTTCTTCTCAAGGCGCTGCGGGAGCTGGGAAAAGACTGTCCGCGCGATATTTCCATCATCGGATTTGACGATATGCTCTGGTGCGAGCTGACCGCCCCACCGATATCCTGCATCCACCGGGATATCGACCAGATGGCAGAACTCGCCTCGCAGGCACTCTTTGACGAGATTAACCACCTCTCCGGCGCACCTTTGACCCACTACGCAGATGTAGAGCTGATTTTGCGCGATTCCACCCGGATCATCGACAACGGACCGCTCGGAGAACACGCCGTATCTCCGGACAGCATCCGGCTCTCCAAGGAGGAAAAACAGCTTTTGCGAACCGGAAATTACCGCGTCGCCATTTCCTTCCACTACACCGGAACTGCCTGGGCTGCCCCTGCATCAGAAAGGCATCCGGGATGAACTGGAGCAGTACGGAATCGATATTATTTCCACCATGGACGCCCATTTTGATCCTGCCCTCCAGAATATGCAGCTCGAAAGCATCAAAATGCAGCACCCGGACGCCGTCATCGCCATCCCCACCGACGATGTTCAGACGGGCCCGGCATTTCAGGAATTGTCCAAAATGACGCGGCTGGTCTTTTTAAGCAATGTCCCGCAGAATTTCAGCCGGAACAATTACGTTCTCCTGTATCTCCGTCAATGAGCGGGAAAATGGCACCAATACAGGGCGCATGATCGGCGAATACCTGAAAGAAAAACCGCACGCCAAAGTCGGCTTCATCATCCACGGCGCCATGTTTTACGGCACTACCGAGCGTGATAACTGTGCCGAAAAAATATTAAGGGAATCCTATCCCGACATTGAAATCACTGCCAGAAAGGGATTTATTCAAATTGAAAATGCCTACAAGGTATGCTATGAGATGATAAACGAGCACCCGGATATCCAGGCGCTCTATGTGAGCTGGGACCGCCCCGCCCTGCTCGCCATCAAGGCCCTGAAAGCTTTGAACCGGACAGATATTGCTGTCTTTACCACAGATCTGGATTTTGAGATTGCAGAAGAAATGAATCAAGGATTTGTAAAAGGACTCAGCACCCAGAGACCATATGACCAGGGAAAAGCGGCCGCTCTTTGCAGTCGCTAAATCCCTGGTCAGTGATAACGTTCCTAAATATATTGGAGTGCAGCCCTATGTAGTTCATGAAAAACAGCTGAAACGTGCCTGGAAGGATATTTTCTTTGAGGCACTGCCGGAGGAGTTGGGGTAAAAAAAGCTCACCGCTTCAGCAGCTCCGGCGCCATCTCCTGAAACAGCTTCGCGAGCGCCATCGCCGCCCGCGAGCGGTATTTTCCAGCGGGCCAGGCGAGCGCCAGATCGAGGAAAAATACCATCTTTCCCGATCCGCAGATAGCGGAACTCATCCCGCATGATGCGGCAGGAACGGTAATGAAAAAATGCGAGTCCGACTCCCTCCCGCGCCATCGCCGCAGCGAAGGAGGCGGAGAGGTAGGTGTCGAGTCCCAGCGGTTCCACGCCAGCCTCGCGCAGGGAGCGGCGGCCAGTCCGTCCGAGGACGGTGCTGGGCGGTCCCAGAATATACTCAAATGGTGCGGTGTCCTTTAGGCCGATCCACATCTGTTCCGGCTCCGATTCACATGGCTTCGCAAACGCCATGACCGGGTGGTCGGCGGTGGTGGCGATCATGATCTCATCCCGCATCAGGAAATCCACACCGTGTTTGATCGAACCGGTGGCGCGGCTATCAGCGCCAGATCTAAAAGTCCCTCTAAAATCTTATTTTTCCAGATCAATACTGTCCATCTCACAGATCTCCACATGAACCCGTGGATACAGGGCATGGAATTTTTTCAGGACCGGCGGCAGCAGGTAGGTTCCCCGGTAGGTACTGATGCCGAAGATGACAGTGCCGCCCTTTAAATTTTCAATATCCGAAGCCTCGCTGCGCGCCTCCTGGTACTGCTGTAAAATCTGTCTGGCATGGAAAATAAATGCCTCCCCGGCAGAGGTTGGACGGACCCCGCGGGCAGTACGGACGAAAATCGGCGTCCCCAGATCCTGTTCAAACAGGCGGACCGCCTGGCTTAAGCTCGACTGCGCCATAAACAGTTTTTCAGCTGCGCGGGAGATGCTTCCCTCGTTAGCGACGGTTACGATATAGTCTAGTTCCTTTAAATCCATGAGAATCCCCCTCACGAGATATCGGAATTTCCGATATCTGGTATAACAAATCTTGCCTTACTCCTATAACAAAAAAATAGTATAAGATAAAAACAAGCAAAAAATCAATGGTAGAGACTGAAGCAGCGGCTGGAAAATCGAATAGGAATCCGGCGAGGAAACGCAGCTTTGAAAAAGCCTCTGTGGACGATTACAAATAGGGAGGAATAAGCAAGATGAAACAGGATTTAATGAAGGGCGTTATCGACATGCACGTTCACACGAATCCAGATCTGCGTCTGCGGGCGTATGATGATTTCGAACTGATGGAGGCGGCGATCCGGGTTGGGGCACGCGCTATCGTCATCAAGACGCATCAGGGAACCACCATGGACCGGGCCTACCTGTGCAACCGCCACAACGAGATTGTACACGGGAAAACGAACAATTTTACGATGTTTGGCAGTATTACCTTAAATAAGGTAGTCGGCGGCATCAATCCGAAGGCAGTCGATGTGGCGCTTCGCCTGGGAGCAAAGGTGGTATGGCTTCCGACCCAGTCGGCGAAGAACCATATGCAGAAGATGAACCAGGATCTGAGCCAGAGCGTGGAGGTCGTAAAGATGGAAAGATCGTGCCGGAGCTTCGTTCCGTGCTGGAACTGATCCGCGACCACAATGCAGTACTGGGAACCGCTCACATCGCACCGGAGGAGATTTTCACGGTTGTGGAAGCTGCACGGGATATGGGGAGTAAAAACATCGTTGTAACCCATCCTGAATGGTGGATTGTAGGCATGAGCCATGAGGATCAGCTTCGCCTGGTAAAGGATTATGACGTTATCTTAGAGCGCTGCTATGCACAGAACATGGGCGGCGGAAAGTATAAGAGCAATCTGGCAGACAACCCCTGGAACTCATCAAAGAGGTTGGCTATAAAAATGTCATGGTTGATACCGATGGCGGCCAGACAGAAAACCCGCATTGGGAGCTGGCGCTGGCAGAATATATGCAGTATCTGGTAGAGCATGGAATTCCGGAAGAACACGTGTACCATATGACACACACTATTCCGGCAAAACTGTTGGGCATCGAAGAATAGGGGGACGCATCATATGTTAAGTGCAGTTTTGGTGGCATCCATTGCGGTTGCCGTTATATTGGGATATAAAACGAAAATCAATACGGGATTTTTCTGTATTGCCTTTGCATACCTGATTGGTTGTTTTGGCATGGGATTGAAAACAAAAGAACTGATTGGCTTCTGGCCGGTCAGCACCATGTTCGTCATCCTGTCCGTATCCCTGTTTTACAACTTTGCAGCTGTGAATGGAACCCTTGAAAAAAATGTCGGCCAGTCTTCTCTATATGTGCCGTAAGTTTCCGGGCATGCTTCCTTTTGCATTATTTTTTTTGTAGCAGTTGTACTTTCTGTTATGGGTGCTGCATACTTTACCGTTCTGGCATTCCTGGCACCGATTACCATCCTTATCTGTGAGGAAGCAAAGATGGACAAGCTGACCGGTGCCGTGGCCATCAACTGCGGTGCACTGGCAGGCGGAAACTTCCCCACAGCTTCGCTGGGCGTTGTATTCCGCGGTCTGATGGAGACTGCTTATGAGGCAGAACCGGCATTTGAAGCAACGAATTCCTTTGTAGATGAAATGAAAATTTTTGGTTTCGCGATTGTATTTTCCCTGATTCTGATTGCAATTTTCCGTTTCGGTTTCAAGAGCAACCGCGGTATCGGAAAAGGCGTAACGTTCAATCGCCCGGAGCCGTTTGACAAGAAACAGAAAACAACCCTGCATTTAATGATTCTGATGATGGTGATTGTCCTGATATTCCCGCTCTTAAAGATGGCGGTTCCTGGCAATGAACTGATTGGAAAAATTGCCGGAAAAGGTTGATGTAGGACTGGTGGCATTCTGCTTTACCATCATCGCACTGCTCTTTGATCTGGCACCGCAGAAGGAAGTGATTGCACGTGTTCCGGTGGAACACCATCCTCATGATTGCCGGAGCCGGCATGCTTATCGCCGTTGCAGTTCAGGCCGGTACCATTGATGCATTATCCGCATGGATTGGTTCTAATGTTCCGACAGCCCTGATTCCGTTGGCATTCAGCTTTGTAGGCGCATTTATGAGTTTCTTCAGCTCTACGACAGGTGTTGTAGCACCGGCCCTGTTCCCGCTGATTCCGGGACTTGCGGCAGCAACCGGATTAAATCCGGCAGCACTCTTTGCCTGCACGATTCTTGGTGCACAGAGCAGTGCGATCAGCCCGTTCTCATCCGGCGGCAGCCTGATTCTTGGTTCCTGCGGAAACGAGGAAGACCGAAATCACTTATTCAACCGCCTGCTTTTTTTTGTGGCAGTGCCGATCAGCGTTATCTGCTGTGCGGTATATAACCTGATTGTAGCGGTTGTTCTGTAAGGGAAATTTAATTGGGAAGTTGTTTGTTCGAAAAGCTGTCAGCCTGTTCTGGCAGCTTTCGATAAAATATGAAGATTGGAAGTAACTGTTCAGTAGGTCTGCGCATTTACTGCGCGTGACTGTGAAGGTACTGAACAGTTACGATTGGGAAAAAATCAAGAAGGAGGATAAAGAAATGAGTCATAAAATTACAGTATTTCGCGGCGATGGTATCGGTCCGGAGTTAGTTGATAATGTGTTAAAGATTTTAAAAGCGGCAGATGCACCGCTGGAATATGAAATTTTCAATGTTGGTGAGGATGAGTGGAAACGCAACGGTGCTTTGATTCCAGAGGAAGCGTATGCTTCCTTCGAGCGCACCAAAAGTACTCTTAAAATCCCCGATTACGACTCCGGTTGGAAAAAGGATTCCGCTCCCTGAATGTAACACTTCGCGGACAGTATGACCTGTATGCCAATATCCGCCCGGTTAAGTCCAACGCGGCCGTAAAAACTCCATTTGAGAATGTGGATATCGTGATTTTCCGCGAAAATACAGAAGGTCTTTATGTTGGTGTAGAGGGAACAGGTAAATCCGGATACAGTTCATGCAATTAAGATTGTTACAAGACAGGCAAGCGAGCGCATTATCCGCGATGCATTCGAGTATGCGAAAAAGAACGGACGCAAGAAAGTAACCTGCGTACACAAGGCCAATATCCTGAAAATGTCCGATGGCATGTTCCTTTCCATTTTCAAAGAGATTGCAAAGGAATATCCGGAGATTGAAGGTGATGATAAAATCATCGATAACACCTGCATGCAGCTTGTCATGAATCCAAACCAGTTTGATGTTATGGTAATGCAGAACCTGTACGGAGATATTCTTTCGGACCTGTGCAGCGGCCTGATCGGAGGCCTGGGACTCGTTCCATCCAGCAATATCGGTTCTGACTATGCTATGTTTGAGGCCGTACATGGCAGCGCACCGGATATTGCAGGCAAGCACCTGGCAAACCCGACCGCATTCCTTTGGTCTGCCTGCATGATGCTAGAGTACTTACCGGTGAAAATGAGACCGCCGGACGCATCCGCAAGGCTGTGGATGAGGTTCTGGCAGAAGGCAAGCACCTGACAAGAGATCATCTGCATGGAACTGCAACCACCGAGGAATATGTGGACGCAGTAATTGCGAGACTGTAAAAACTTCATACATGCACAGCAAAAAGCCCCGGAATTTTTGATTCCGGGGCTTTAATATATTATATTGTGCTAAACACTAAGCTTTTTGCAATCTCCTGAAGGATCGCAATAATACTTCTTCCATCCGATAGAAAGATTCCACATCTGCTTTTTCATGCGGTGTATGAACATCATAAAGATTTGCCCCACAGGAAATCATATCGATATGCTCTCCCAGTTTTTCTGCCAGATATCCACATTCAATTCCGGCATGAATTCCTGTGAAAACAGCATCTTTTCCAGAATACTCACGGTATGTCTTCGCACAAATATCACGAAGTTTAGATTCTTTACGATATTCCCACTGCGGATAATCACCATGGAAGGTGCAGTTCATTCCCCAGTGCCTTCGATAATATCTGCATTTTTTTCTTTTAACTGTGCTTTTTCTAATTTTACAGAGCTTCTTCCGGAACACAGGAATTCAAGTGTTCCATCCTGAATCGTCATACTGCCTATATTAGAAGATGTCTGTACCATTTCCACATTTTTTCTCTGGTTCGGCTGATAACGCCGCACGGAAGAAACGTAATTGCCTCGATAATCAAATTCACCGTTTCCTCTGTAAACACAGTTACCTCTTTTTCTGCTCTTCCTTCTCCAGGCGGAATGACAGGTTTTCTGTTTCAGAAAACTGTGCTTTCAGCATTTCTTCCAGTTTAGAGAGTTCTTTTTTAATAATGCCTCTTCGTCCTGGCTTGATGTGTGCATAACAATCGTTCCCTTAGATGCAATTGCATTTGCTTTTCCAGGCGCATCCAGCGAAGAAATACGTGCAAATGGAGCAATATGATAAAGAATTTCTTCCCACAAGCTGAATTGCATTTGCTTTTCCAAGAGCTATATCCAGACCCGAATGTCCTCCGTTTAATCCACATAATGTTAATGTATATGTAATATCTTCCGTTGAGCCCGTATATTTCAGCGGAAGAGAAAGATCAGTTCTGACTCCTCCTGCACAGCTTGTAAAGAAAACACCTTCTTCTTCTGCATCCAAATTAATCAGATAGCTTCCTTTGACATCTGTAAGTTCCAGATGTTTAACTCCCTCTAGGCCCACTTCTTCACTGGAAGTAATTAAAATCTCCAGGGCCGGAAGCGGCAGATCATTTCGATCCAGCAAATCCATTGCATAAGCAACTGCCAGTCCGTTATCAGCACCAAGAGAGGTTCCATCCGCTGATTTCAAATAGCCATCTTCTTCCACAACATGGATACCATCTTCGTACTTATGAGTGCTATCTGCGCTCTTTTTTCATAGACAATGTCCATATGACCCTGCACAATAACCGTTGGTCCCTTATATCCAGGAATCGTTGACGGTTTCCGAATCAGCACATTATGATGGGCATCCCGTTCTGCCTGCAGGCCTCTGGCTTTTGCAAAATCGAGCAGATACTGGCTGATCGCTTCCTCGTCACCGGTTTGTCTCGGAATAAGGCAGATATCTTTAAAATATTGAAGCAGCTTTTCATTTTTAGATTGTCTTTCCATAAATATAATCTCCCCGTACATACAATTTGATACGAAAATTTAGGATAAACGCTTTTTGAGATAATAGGGCGCTGACAATTCTGACAGCGCCCTTTCCCAATTAGAGGTATTATTTAGGTATGTTTACTACCATTGTAATGATTAATATCCTTCAACGCCAAGTGCTTTACAGAATTTTCTTGCTTCCGGATCTACATAGATTCCGTTTTCTTCCAGCTTATAGCCATCCAGAAGAATCGTCGGTTTAGAAACAATACCATCTGTATGAGCAGCAGCATCCCAGCAAGCTCCCATTAAGCTGGCTCCTGACTTCCGATACCCATCTCGATACATCCAAAGAGTCTCCCTCATCCTCAACAATACGTCCGGTAGGTTTGGTTACGCCCGGGTTAAAGCCGATGGAATAATGAGCCAGACGGAACATATTCGGGTCATTAAATTTATTCAGCCATTTTTCGAAGATAGCAGCATCTTTTCCGCCTTCTATTTTTGTTACAACACCTTTTCCAGGGTCAGCTCTACATTACTGTTAAGAAGACCTAATGTATCCGGTGGGAACAGAGCAGAATCAAAAAATTAATTTACCATTGATAGTCTCCTCTACCGGACACCAGCTTACCTGACCGCCTAACATAACCGGATAGCCCTTCTTGGTTGCTCTCTGTCCAGAATGTTTAACGCCGCGTCCCTGATTGTAGCCAACTAAATTTGTTCCATTCTTATCCGTAACAATTACTTCATTTGAGCGATGAACTTTATCTGTCAGATACTCACCAAATTCAATCAGGACATCATAGTCAACACGGCCAACCGTATTTACCAGCATGATAACATCCATACCATTTAAGCAAGTAAATCTTGCACCATTCTCCATTGCTTTTCTAAAGCAAGGAGTATGCATAGAGCAATAGTATGCTAACTCAATCCATACATCTGCATGCACTACTGCATCTGCAACCGGGCGAATCGGTTCTTCAAACGCTTTTCCGGAAGTCGGATAGTGAATAATAACCGGATTTGCACCAACTGAATAGGCTGCACCTGCAACCGCCTCAACTACACGGAAATCTGCGGATGTATCAGCGGTGATAACTACATTTTCACCCTCTTTTTACAAGCATGAAATCACGTACCAGTTTTAAAGCAGCACTTGTTACTTCAAATGATAAGTAGGTGTTTGACATTTCTACGCCAACGGGATATTCCATAATAAGTTCCTCCTATAATATATATTTTTATTTATTAAGTTTCTTTCCAAGGTTCATCGTGGAGCTGAAGAAGCTGTACAGGGCGGCACCGGTAATGAATCCGGCACCCAGAATATACAGTTTACTCTGTCCAAGATCACCATATTTCTTAACTACAATGTAACGAATCAAAAGACCAACGAGTACTGTAATACCAGCCATCGGAGAAGCAATCAGAAGACCTGTCGCAAATAAAACACCTAACTGACGGCCTGAACCGCCGATTGCCTGAAGAAGTGCTCCCGGGATAGCCCAGATAATCAGGTTTTTTGCTACTGCCATATTAGTTCCTGCATCAATAGTTGCCACATATACAGCATCAACCGGTGCGAGCATTCCTTTTTCAAAATATGCTTTGTAAGTAAAGAGAACAACCAGAATTGCAATTACAGCACTGACCATTTTTGCAATATACTGCTGTCTTCTTCCTTCCATCTCAAACGGAACATCTTCACCGTTGCCTCTGACAATATAACCAGATTTCAGGTCATACGCCATATCAGCAAAGGCCGGTCCGGTTGCAGAAGTAAAGCCAACCAGGATTGCCAGCTGTGCCGGTGGGAATCCAAACAGCATTCCAAGAATCAGGAAAATGAAAAGCTGTTGCAAATGCCGGGAACCATCCGGAGTGCATGGCGGAGATACCAACAATCAGCTCGGAAATGATTGCAGAAAGGGCTGCAAAGATAATCCACCATACGAACATTCCAGCACTCATATCTGCCGAAAATCCACACATAATTGCCATAACAATGGATACCAGAATATATGCGCCAAAACCTTCTGCAAGGGAGAAACTTCATGCTCTTTAAGCTTCTGGTAAATTCTTTCTTTTTTCTACCTTTCCAGTTGCAGCCTCAGCTGCTGCCGCTTCTTTTTCTTTCTTGCTCTTTTTCTGAAGAATCAGAATCATCTGGATAAGAGCAACGAATCCGGCACCAATCATGACACCATGAGGTACATAATAATCACCAAGTTTGATGTTGAAGAATTTCGGAGTGTATTCGGAAATCAGAAGGCCCACGCCAAATGCACCAAGAGCCCACATATTTCCAATCCAGCCTACACCCAGGATATCGGTCGGAATACCAAAAATCTTTCCAACGATTCCGCCAACCATACCAATCATAAGGATAACGGAGTTCTTTCCTTTTTCAGCAACTGCCAGCATAGCCTCTGCTGCTGCAATACCGGGTGCCCATGCTTCCTTTGCCGGGAACATCTCTGTATCAAACACCTTATAAAGAATCGTTGCATCAATGATTACTGCTAATGAAGCACCTACCAGCATTGAATAACCAGATCATGTCTTCCTAACAGATAAGGAATACCGATGGATAAGAAAATACCGTTTGAAGCAGCGAACGTTGCACCTGACATAGCTGTCTGAACAAGGTTCTGGGTATTAATATCTTTATATTTCTGGAACACCTTCAACGGAATTCTGGCAATAATAATCGCAAACAGTGCACCGATGATAGATGTGTTTGTACTGATTCCCAATCTGGCAATTAACTCGAGACCAATGATTGAACCAATCACAGAAACTAAAATATTTAACAACATAATGGCCGGATCCCATGCGGATGGGTGTTTTTTATTCATAAACTTCCTCCTTTCCTCTGTTATAAGGTTAACGACTATAGATTAATATCCTTCAACTCCCATCTGCTTGCAGATTTCAGCAAGTTGCGGATCCACATATTTTCCGTTTTCCTCAATTGTCACGCCATCTACGATAATTGTAGGTTTCGATACTACACCGTCTGTGTGAGAAGCTGCTGTCCAGTAGCTTCCGCGAATCATTTTACCCTGACTTCCAATACCAAATTCCATGCATCCAAAAATTCGTTCATCTTCTACGATACGTCCGGTTGGTTTCATAACGCCCGGATTGAATCCGAGTGAATAGTGTGCCAAACGGAACATATTCGGATCGTTGAACGAATGCAGCCATGCGCTGAAACGTTCGGCCTCTTTTCCGCCTTCAATCTTAGTTACACGTCCATTTTCCAAGGTGAGTTTCACATTTTCAGAAATTGCACCCATGTCGGTCGGCGGGAAAATCGCAGCATCGAATACAAGGGTTCCATTAATCGTTTCCTCTATTGGACACCAGCTAATCTGGCCAGCCATCATGAACTGATACCCCTTAAAGGTTGCCAGCTGACCGGAGTGACGAACTTTTCTTCCCTCATTTTGGGCTGTTAAATAAGTTCCATTATTATCTTTAATGATAATATCGTTTCCTGCCTCTAATTTAGCCTTTAAAACCTCTCCCAGCTCTACTACCTTGTTAACATCGACTCTTCCGATACAATTCACGATCATGGTTGCATCCATACCGGTAAGATTAATGTAACGGCAGCCAAAATCAATTGCTCTCTTCCATGCATCACTCAGGAAGATGGAACCGTATGATAACTCAATCCAGACATCTGAAACAGCAACTGCATTTCCAAGCGGAGCCGCCGGTTCTGAATAGGTATTTAAATTGGTCGGTGCGAAAACAAGCAGCGGATTGGCTCCAACAGTATAAGCTGCACTCATGAGCTTCCAGTACACGTTTATCCGTAGAGGTATCTCCGGTAATTACTACCATAGTTCTCTCCCGGCTGCACCAGCATAACATCGTGCACCAGCTTGTACGCAGCCTTACTGACCTCATACGATAAATAGTCCTTCGACATCTCAATTCCAATCGGGTATTCCATAGTTCCTCCTTTCCCTAACATTCATAATTTTAAGTATACTATTTTGAAATTCACGAGAAATATTTTTTCTTTGTCTTGATTTTAGCACATAAATCAAATAAAATGAAATCACGTTATTTTATAAAGTGATAAATCTGTATTATACAGACTTTAGTCTGAATTTCGGTCTACAAATTCAAGAATACCAAGGCATTCTTGCTACTAAATGTGAGTTATTTCACATCTGATATAGCCACCCCCACTAAACGCCTTATACAGGTATTCACGCAGAAAGGAGAGAGTATATCTGTGTTAAATTATAAGCTCAGTACCTTTTTTAGAGCTCTGTGAAACGAAAAATTATACCAAAACCGCTGAAAAGCTTCATATGACTCAACCAGCCGTAACTCGTAGCACATCAAATATCTGGAACAGTATTACGGAACAAAACTATTTTATTATGATGAGAAAAAAAGACTTCACCTAACCGATCAAGGACGTCTCCTCCGCTCATATGCCCAATCTGTACAGGCTGATTCAGAAATCATAAAAAACCGGCTTTCTGTCCCCATCAACGAACCTGACGTTTTCAAACTAGGTTCCCTGACTGGATTCGGAGAAACATTTGCTGCAAAAGTAATGGGAAAATATCTGAACAAATACCCTGAAAAAAAGGTCAGCATCTATATGGGAGAATCTGATGACTTGTTAGTTCAATTAGCAAACGGAAGAATCCAGGCTTGTATTGTGGATACCTACTGTCCACCGGAAGAATATGAATGCCACGAATTATTCGAGTCTGAAACCATCTGCATCTGCGCTCCCACTCATCCGCTGGCCGGAAAACCGTAGATTTTAAAGAATTAAAATCCCTATCGGTTGATTTTCAGAGAAGAAGGTTCAAAAATCCTATTTCAATCTGCGTTCTATTCTTCACGGTTACAATCAGGACATACATAATTTCGCCTCTTTTGTAGAAGTCGGAACCATCAATACCATTCACAATCTTGTCATTGAAAATGTTGGTCTCTCATTTGTATACAAGTTTGTCGTACAGAAAAAACTGGATCTCGGTGTTATGAGCCAGATTTTTATTAACGATTTTAAAAAGCAAAAACTTCATTAACTATGTATGGATGAAGAACAGCTTTTTCGCTGAAAAAACAGGGAATTCCTGGATATATGCAAACATTATCTTTCCAGTCTGGGAGATCTGAATTTATAAGAAGGAATGTGCCATGGCACATAGAACGAGGTTTCCTATGGCAGAAAACAGCCGCTCCGCAATCTTATTGATCGCGAAGCGGCTGTCGACACTTATGTTTTTGATAGTGGGTCTACGCAGATGCCAGCAGTCTTGATAAGAATGCCTTGGTCCGTTTATGCTGCGGGGCGGTAAAGATCTGCTCTAGGCTTTCCTTCCTCAACCACATAGCCGTCTGCCATAAAGAGCACCCGGTCAGAAACATCACGGGCAAAGCCCATCTCATGGGTGACAATGACCATCGTCATTCCCGATTTTGCCAGCTCCTTCATGACGTTTAAAACCTCTCCGACCAGCTCCGGGTCGAGTGCGGAGGTCGGTTCGTCAAAGAGGAGCGCTTTTGGCTGCATCTGTCCGCCGGAGAGAGTGACGGGCTTTACATTTCCTCCTCTTTTTTTTCAGCTGTGCCCGCGGTAAGCCGGCACGTGATCAGTTGCCATATAAATAAAAAAAACAAGGACGCATCCATCGTAAAAGAGATGCGCCCTTGCAATTATTTTCTGTTATGTTTATTCTGCTTTTCCTGAATTGATGCCAATTATATGTGCGGTTTATCGATATGTCAACTAAAAAAATCTGCCATTTGTGTTACATATTGAAAATTTTGTGTAATTTATATTAAAAAAACGATATCGAAAGTAATTTGC
>VOFJ01003777.1_pt1 | contig 22510 bp, 37 predicted proteins | sample 5384081 | NCBI WGS metagenome assembly VOFJ01 (sample SAMN12384729, study PRJNA508395) | human gut metagenome | isolation source: healthy gut I | host: Homo sapiens | reverse complement strand
GATTGCTAATCCGTCATCAGAGAATGCACTCTGTGTACGTCCGTAAACAATCTGTAAGAATAATTCTCTCATAGCTGTTGATAGCATCACAAACTAAGTCTGTATTTAAAGCTTCAAGAATTGTTTTTCCCTGTAAAACTTCTGCTGCCATAGCTGCAGATGAGTCATACCGGAACATCCGATTGTCTCGACTAAAGCTTCCTCAATGATACCATTCTTTAACATTTAATGTAAGCTTACAAGCACCCTGCTGTGGAGCACACCAGCCAACACCATGTGTAAAACCTGAAATATCTTCAATTTTTTTAGAGTGAACCCATTTTCCTTCTTCTGGAATTGAGCAGGTTCATGCTTTGCGCCTTTTGCTACTGGGCACATGTTTTTCGACTTCCTTAGTGTAAATCATTTTAAGTTCTCCTTTCACATATAAATAGATATGTCATCTGCTAAACATTGTTAGATGCTTAACATACTTCAAACATTTTCGCACATTTTTTTCATTTTCACAAGTAGAAACCATAAAATTTATGTACTTTTTGTAAAAAGGAAAAACATACCACAAGCAATATATCATTTCGGATTTTACTGCTTTTCTACAATTTCATTTTTATTTTTGTAAATAGAGTTTGCCGGAACAACGCCACGCACCATGGACAGCGGATAAACATTGCTGTGGCTTCCGATCACAGTACCCGGATTCAGCACGGAATTACATCCTACTTCCACAAAATCACCTAACATTGCACCAAACTTCTTCAAGCCTGTCTCGATTTCTTCTCCGGTTGTCTTTTATCCTTTACTACTACAAGTGTCTTGTCCGATTTCACATTGGATGTAATAGAACCTGCTCCCATGTGGGATTTATATCCCAGAATAGAATCTCCTACATAATTATAGTGTGGCACCTGTACAGAATTGAAAATAATATCGTTTTTCAACTCGGTAGAGTTTCCGACAACAGAGCCTTTTTCCGACAATAGCACTTCCTCTTACAAATGCGCAGTGACGAACCTCTGCCTCCTCATCAACGATGAGCGGTCCGTTTAAGCAGGCAGTCGGTGCAACCTTTGCACTTTTTTTGCAACCCAGATGTCCTCGCCGCGTTTTTCAAACTTTTCAGGATCTAATGTCGGTCCTAATTTTTTGATAAATTCACTGATTCCTTTTAATGCTTCCCACGGATAAGTAAACTGCTCTAAATATTCTTTCGCAATTGTCTCATTCAGATCGTACAAATTACTGATTTTTGCGTTTTCCATTTTTTCTTCCTTCCTGTTTTTTCATGCAAAGAGCCACAGCTCTGCTGTGACTCCTTTTCTTATATTATTATTCTTATTATTCTTTTATTTCTGTTCTCTTAATTTGAACTGTTTTTACAAGGTTATCGAGCGTTTCTGCCTGTGCAGACAATTTTGATCTTCGCTGGTAGCAGATGTTTCCTGTGCCATAGCAGAGTTGGACTGAACAACTTCGGAAATCTGGTTGACTCCTGTTCTGCCTGCTCCATAGCCGTTGCCTGAGACTGTGAGCTCTCACTTAAGGACTTGGATGTATCTGCAATAGCATTAATTCCTTTGATCACCTCGTCTAATGTCTCTGAAACCAAAGCAACCGCTTTGTTTCCATCTTCAACGTCATGGATAGAACCCTCGATCAGTTCTCTTGTGGAAACTGCCGAAGCCGCACTCTGTTCTGCAAGTTTACGGATCTGGTCAGCAACAACTGCAAATCCCTTTCCTGCCTCACCTGCACGTCTTTGCCTCGATGGAAGCATTCAAAGATAACAGGTTTGTCTGGCTTGCGATATCCTCCAGTTCGGAAATGATATTCTCAATCTTCATGGAAGACTTCGCTGATACGCTGCATAGCTTCCACCATTGCGTGCATCTGCTCACGGTCTGTGATGCGCATCATCTGCATATTTTCTTGCATCAGCATGAGACTTTTGAAGATCCGCGCTGTGTGTTCTACGTTGGCAGTGATATCAGCAATGGTTGCCTGAAGCTCTTCGACTGCCCCGGCCTGTTCCGTAGCACCTTCTGCCAGAGACTGTGCGCCTCTGCCATATTGCCTGATCCCATGGATACCTGTTCTGCCGTCTCCTCTACCTGGTGGAGAGAATCATTGATTTTGCGGTTCATGTTGCGTATTCCAATAAGAAGATCATTGAATTTTCCGGTGTATCTTTCTTCATGATCTGTTGCGATAGCAAAATTACCATCTGCCATCTCATTTAAAAGTCTTCCGCTGTCAGAGATGATCACATTCAGGTTGTCTGCCATCTCTCTTGCCATTTCGATCATTTCTGCAACTTCGTCCTTCGCATCATACTCCGGGAACTCGCTGTCAAGATCTCCTTCCGCAAATGTTTTCAGGCGTTCTGACATCTGGCGCAACGGGTTTGCGATTCCATCTTGAGATCTGATTTCCAAATCTTCTGCCAATCAAAATGGAAAGAATTATCACTGCGATCATAACGATCACAACAATAATCTCCATCACTGCCAGGATTGCTTCCAGCTGATCCCCCTTCTGGACATTGACATCCATCAGATCTTTCAGATCATTGTAAACAGCCTCATACATTGGCTTGAGTTCTTTGACCGCCCGATCCTGCGCTTCCTTGCTTTGCCGGCTTCATCTGTCGTGGCTCCGATTTCGATCAGTTCATCGGAAAGTTCCCAATATCCATCCAGATCGGCAAGGATCTGATTGTACGCATCTCTTCCGGCTTTTGTCACCATGCTCTTTTCGACTTCTGCAAGGTATGTATTAAATGAATCCTGTTTTACGTAATAATCCTCTTTTAATTCTTTTGATAATACTTTCCTCGTCATAACCGATTGCACCCCTCAGATCACTCTGCGCACCTGTAAACACTGTCATTGCCTTCCCGATATCTCCCTGGGAGAATCCCCATAATTGGTAAGCGCATGGTTATACATCCTTGTCATAATCAATAACGCACCGATTCCTACGATTGCTGAGATACTTGCAATAAAAATAACCTGCATGTAACTCTTAGAAAGTTTTTCACGTATTTTTTAAATCATGACCCTTTTTCATCCCTATGTCTCCTTTGTATTTATTTTTTGTACGCACATATCTCAATGTACCGTACCACTGTATATAAAGCATAACCCTGTACCCGACAAAAATCAATAAATTTTGTCAATTTTTTACATTTTATTTACGCTTCAAACATAGTTTGTTTTTCCTGATTCTGTGCGCTTTCAGCTGGCTTTGCATTTTCCAACACCACGTTTTCTCCCGGATTATCAAAATCAAAACTGATTCTGTCGTCCTCAAATTTCAGGCAGGTATCAAACACATTCCCCGCTTTTGATGTAAAATCCGGTTATTTTTTTTTCGTCTTTCCGGTCTCAAAAAGTTCCTGCATAACGGCTTCCTCTAACTCCCACCTTTGCCACCGTATGTGCCACTTTAAATCCACATTCACACTCGTAATACCACTGGGATTTTTTCATAAAGTGTCCACATTTTGGACATTTTAAGGTCGTGTCTACAGGCTTTGGTTTCTCCGGAAAATCGAACGTCACCTGTCCCTCCGGCGTAAGCTTCAACGGTGCGTCAAACATCATGCCGGTCTTTGCGATAAAACCTTTGATGACTTCCGTTTTGCCACGGAGCAAAGCGACAGTTCTTTCACCTGTGCCTCCTTCAGCTTCACGCCCGCGATTGTTCCGATAGCAAATTTACAGCTCTCCGGATTGTCCTTCGAGTAATTGGCACAGCCGTAGCCAAACGGGGTCTGGATGATCTCCCCGCCGCAGAGCGGACATTTCACATCTTTGATCTTCACCGGCTCCAAATCCGTGAAATCGAATTTTAACCCGGTCACTTTTCCGGCTTCATCCCGGTTTAACGCCACGCGTGCATCAAATTTTTTCCGGTCTTTTTGACTTAAATCCACGGATTGTTCCGGTTCTTCCGTTCGTCAAAAGTTCTCTGACCTGTGATTCTGTCAGTGATTTCTCTGCCATTTTTCCAATGGAGAAGCGGCGGCTTTCCGGATCATCTTTCGTATAGTTCGCACATCCAAACCCAAACGGTGTCTGGATGATCTCGCCTCCACAGAGCGGACAGACAACATCTTTTACTTTTTTTTGCTTCCACATGCTCAAAATCAAACTTAATGACAGTCTTACCGTTTTCATCTTTTTTCCAGACAGAGACAGGCATCAAATTTCTTTCCATTTTTGATTTAAAGCCGCGGATTGTTCCGGTTCTTCCATTCGTAATGAGTTCTGTGAGCTGTGACACATTCAGACTTTTTCTCTGCAATTTTTCCGACAGAGAAATCACAACTGTCCTCTTTCTCCCGGTCAAAATGAATACACCGGAACCCGTAGGCTGTCGTCACAATGTCACCGCCGCAGGACGGGCATTTGATTCCTTCCACCACCTGTGGTTCATTTGCCGAAAAAATCAAAACTGATATTGATTTTTTCCCTCCTCATCCTTCTGCAAAACAAGTGACGCCGGGAATTTCTTCTTCGATTTGGAGACAAAGCCATCCAGAACATCTGTTCTTCCTTTTGTAATCAAATCCCGGAACTCCTCCTCCGAAAGATCACGCCCTGCAATCGTTCCGATGGAAAAAAGCCACAGCCGGTGCCGTCTTTTTTTTATAATTGTCGCACCCATAGCCAAACGGTGTTGTTTCTAACTCGCCTCCGCACACAGGACAGGCGATTCCAAGTTTTTCTTCGGCGCGATCCCTCTTGCACCTTTCCCAGTCAGAGGCTGGATCTGTGCCACAAGCTGTGACGTCAGATTCCGTTCCACCATGTTTAATGTCTCTTTTTCGGATGAAATCCTCAAGTTTTTCCCGGTAATCTTCCATGATCACCGTTCCGCGCGTGATTCCGTCAAGTCCTTTTTCCCACGAAGCAGTCATTTTTCGGATTCAAAAGTGCCGGGACGGTCATATTTACGACTTCATAAACCATCTCGCCCAACACCTCCGGCGACAGAATCTGTGATTTTTTTATTCAAGTGCAGGTAACCGATGCGCACCAGTTTTTTGATGATCTCTGCGCGGGTGGCAGAAGTTCCGATTCCAGAGCCTTTGATCTGTGCACGCAGTTCTTCATCCTCGATCAGCTGTCCGGCATTTTCCATCGCAAGCACCATCGAACCGGAAGTGTAGCGTTTCGGTGGCTTCGTGCTTCCCTCTTTTTTTAGAGAATAACCATTGACCGGCAGTTCCTGCCCCTTAGTCAACTGATCTGCCAGTTCCAGAAGCCCCGGACTATCCGTCTCCTCATTATCCTCTTTGTTCTTTGCCTTCTTTTTTCTTCTTCCTGTTTTCTTCCTGCAATCTCTAAAAAATCCCGGCGCCTTTAATGCTTTTTGCACCGGCAAAAGTTTTTTTCTCTCCGACGGCCACCACAAGTTTTTACCGTCTGATATTCTGTCGCCGGATAAAAAATACTTAAGAAACGGCGGACGATCAGATCATACACACTTCTCTGCAGTTCATTTAAAGAACGCGCTCTGTGAGCTGTCCGGTCGGAATGATCGCATAGTGGTCGGTAATCTTGGAATCATCCGTATACTGCGTGTTCGCAATGTTGTAATGAAGTCCTTCCTTCATGATACGCTCCACATACCCCTGCACCGGCTCATAGCCTTTCAGTCTGCTGATATTTTTTCCCGATCTCTTTTGCCACCGCCGAGGAGAGCACACGTGCATCCGTTCTCGGATAGGTGGTAAGCTTCTTCTCATACAGATCCTGCGCCACCTGCAGCGTCTCATCCGGACTGATTTTAAAGCGCTTCGAACACTCCGCCTGCAGTTCTGCGAGGTTAAAAAGAAGCGGTGCTTTTTCTTTCTGGAAGTTCCACGCTCAATAGATTCCACAACCGCTGTTTTCCCGGAAAGTTCCTGTATTAAGTTTTCCGCAGACTCCTGCTTTTTTTTTTAAATCCGTTTTCCTTATACAATAATGGAGATTCAAATTATTTAGAACCTTCTACCACTTTCCACTCCGCCTCGATGTTCGCATCCGTGAAACTTCCGACTACACGGTAAAATGGTGTTTCCACAAAATTGCGGATCTCACGCTCTCTTATCACGACCATACCGAGCACGCAGGTCATGACACGTCCGACTGCAATTGCAGTATAGCTTCTCGTCCCTGCCGCATCATTTAAAAAAGATTTCCATATTTCACAGACATTGCACGGGAAAAATTGATTCCCATCGCGTAATCCTCAATGGTCCCTCATAATGCCGGATTTTCCGAGGTTTGCATAATCCGACATCGGCTTTTGCTTCGCGGATACCCTTTTAATTGATTTCCTCCTCTGTCTGGGGAATCGATCCAGACGCGCACTCTTTCATCCCCTCGCGGACACCGCCGTACATACGGATGTTTTCCTCAATGGTCTGTCCTTTCTTTTCCGGCATCCCCTGCCCAGTAGACAGTATCAATATCTTCGCGGTGCAGCATTTTATGTACTACATCATACTGTTTGCTGACCGCCGGGATCACATCATATTTGTACTCTTTTGGAAGGAAAGGAAGATCCTCTAACTTCCATTTTTTTTATACTTCTCATCATATACCTCCGGGTAGACCATCTCGACAAGATGACCGACACACCAGGTAATGACGTAATCACTATTTTCTATGTATCCGTCATTTCTGCCTGATACACCAAGAATCCGTGCGAACTCCTGCGCAACACTTGGTTTTCTCCGTTATAATTAATTTTTATGAGTCATATATTATGTTGAGTCAGATGACTCTTTTCCTTTCTTTATTAGTTTTACAACGACAATTACTCAACATTTTTTCTTTCCTTTTTTTGATATGGTTATTAATGTAACAACCCATTTATAGCAAGAAAGGAGAAGAGAATGGAAGGACTCAATAAGGTTTTTACATCAGGTAATTGCAAACCTATGTTTCTGAATTAAAGGAGGTGATGTTTCAAAAGGGATATAGCGATTGTCAAGTACAGACCTACAATAAAACTTGGCAATCTATATTGTCTTATGCTTCAGTTCAGCCCAATCAAGAATTCACAGAGGGTTTTCGTCAACAATTCCTTCAGGATGTATGTGCCGAAGCTTTAGAAAAACGTGATTCTATGTATCGCATCACACGAGCTGTGAACATGCTTTCAGATTTTACACAATTTCACGTTATCTTCCGTCAGTATTGTACACCATCAACAGATTTTTCGGAAGAGTTACATGATCTTTTTTCGGAATTCTTAAAAGCTGAGGAGCATAGACATTTTTCCGAAAGCACCATGAAACAGCTACGTGGAAGGCTTATGCGATTTCATGATTATCTTTATGATATTGGGATTCGAGATTTTAAGTCTGTAACAGGCTCTATTATAAACACTTATATTTTATCACTTGCAAGATATTCTACAACTTATGTCTCTGAATCACTACGCGAAATTCGCAGGCTACTAACTTTTGGATATGAAAATGGATTTATTGACACTCCGCTTTCGGATTTCATCCCTCACGTAAAAACATCCGCCAACAGAAAATCCCCAGCACATTTACCGACACAGAAATTGAAAAAATACTTAATTCTGTGGATCGTTCAAAAATCCTATCGGTAAACGAAATTATGCCATTTTTCTGATTGCGAGCAAGATTAGGAATTAGAAGTAGCGATATCCGAACTTTGACATTTTCAAACATTAACTGGGACGATAAACTCATCTCGTTTTGTCAGCAAAAAACTGGGCACGCACTTTCTTTGCCACTACCAGATGACGTGGGCTGGGCTATCATAGATTATTTAAAAAATGGGCGTCCAGAAACTAATGTTAAAAACATTTTTTGTGTCTCATATGTATCCTTATGGAGAATTACATTCTCTTGGTAATGTTATTCCACGACAGATGCGAACAGCAGGTATCAATACTTCCCGCTAATAAACGTACTGGAATGCACGCGTTTCGACACGGTTTGGCTACCAGAATGCTTGAAAATGATGTTTCTCTCCCTGTTATATCACAAACACTTGGACATGCAGATATCTCAAGCACAGAAGTTTACTTGAGAATCAGTATAAAAAGCAACTTGCCCTGTGTGGATTGGAGGTGGACTTATGAAGAAAAAGAACAGTTGGATCTTTTGATGGACCGAATTTGCTCCCATGTTGGATTTGTTTGTAAAGCAAAAGCAGGCACTAGGATATGATTATGTGGGTGGATATAACGCATTACATGTATTTGATACATTCAGCAAACGATATGAAGTGAAAAATTACGAATTGTCGAAAGAAATTGTTCTGGCTTGGTCACAAAAACGGCCGAATGAAAATGATACTACAAGATCAGCGAGGATTATGTATCTTCAACACTTTGCTATATTTTTAAACAGCCAAGGCTACTCCGGCTATATAGCCCCACCGCAAAAATATCATTTTTTTTCACAACATACGGCATATGTATTCACCAAAGCAGAGATTAAGAAACTATTTATTTCTTTAGATCAAATGGAATATACTCCAAATTCTCCATACCGCCATCTCTCGTTTCCGCTTTTATACTGGATGCTTTATGGATGCGGTTTCCGCATATCGGAGCTTCTTAATCTTACAGTTGGCGATGTTGATATCGAACGTGGAATTATTCATATTCATGATTCCAAAAACGGAAATGAACGACTCGTTCCAATGGCAGCAACACTAGCAGCTCGATGCAGAACATATACAGAATCTGTTCACAATGATCATGAAGAAGACTTTCCATTCTTCTTCAAAAAAGACGGAACCGGATATTGTGTAAGTAATATAGAACGACATTTTCGCGAACAACTATGGTTAGCAGGAATCCCATATCTTGGCAAGGAACTGGGACGCGCGGGTTCATGATCTACGTCACACATTTATAGGTCATAGATTAAACCAATGGGCGAACAAGAAGGTGTTGACCTTACTGCGATGCTTCCTATTTTGTCTAAATACGTTGGACATACAGGCATTGCTTCGACACAGTATTATTTAAAATTAACCGCTGAAGCTTTTCCAGATGTGCTAGAACAAATGGACGAGCTAACCGGGCATGTATTTCCAGAAGTCGGAGGTGTGATGTATGAAGAATAAAACACCTGATTTTGCATATCACATGACCAAATTTTTCACAGAATACTTGCCAATACAACGAAATCTAAGTCCTAATTCAATAGCTACGTATCGTGACACATTTCGGTTACTGCTTCTGTTTTACGATACGGAAAAACATATAAAACCAAATTTGCTGACATTAGATATGCTTAATGTTCAACAAATTGAAGATTTTATGCTATGGCTCAAAAAAGGAAAGAAATTGTGGGGCAAGTACCTGCAATCAACGATTAGGCGCATTAAAATCATTTTTCAGGTATCTGCAATTCGCACTACCAGACTGTGCCTTGCCAATGTCAGGAAAATTTAGCCATACGGCCAATGAAGCAACCAGAACCTGGGTTAAAATATCTTACTATTGACGGCATAAAATTACTTCTTGAACAACCAGATATAAAAACCAAATACGGTCGCCGTGATCTGGCCATTCTTAGTCTTATGTACGACACTGGCGCCAGAGTTCAAGAAATTGCAGATATTAAAATAGTTCATATTCGTTTTAGCGCACCTGCAACAATAAGAATAACCGGAAAGGGGAGATAAAACACGCGTTGTTCCACTTCTTTCTAGAACCGAGGATATATTAAAGCAATATATTAAAGATTTTAAAATTGATGCAGGTGGAAATGATGCATACCTGTTTCAAAATAGAAGCGGGCAACAGCTTTCACGCTTTGGAATTAGCTACATCTTAACCAAATACGCAGATATGGCGAGGAAAGTTCATCCTGAACTTATTCCCGAAAAACTTTCGCCTCACTGTATCAGGCATTCAAAAAAATGTGCATCTATTACAGGCAAATGTGAATTTGGTTTATATTCGCGATCTACTTGGTCATAGTAGTGTCACGACAACAGAAATATATGCGCGAGCAGATACAACGCTCAAACGGGAAGCTCTCGAAAAAGCAAATCCTATTAAAGACACTCCGGCGATGCCGCAATGGAATAGTGATGATGGTTTAATGGAATGGCTCGAACTCTAGGAAAATAATTATCACATGCTGACGGAAAACATTTTCCGTCAGCAACAAATATTTATATGAAAGGATATTATGGTATAAAATTATGAAAAAAATATATCATTCCCGATTGGATCAAGCAATATGAAAATGACGCAAAGACCGTTTTCCATTGAAAAAATTGTATTGAAAAAAAATATGAAGACGATTGGACACTATTTTTTTTTACAGTAACGATGATACTACTGGTGGCATAGTGATAAATCAATCTTCCGGAACAACAATAGCTGAACTATTAGACTATGCCGAACACAATCACATAGCCATAGAAATATAGTTTGTAAAGTTTATATAACTAGCATTTACCCTCAATCTCTAAACGACGTTGATTAAACACAGTATAGAAATCACGTGCTTTATTTATATCTTCTGTAAATGCTAATGTTAAGCCATTACTTTTAAGAAATTTAATAATTTCGTGAGGATTATCATACATATCAAAAATTTTCTGTCGCATTCGATCACTTAAATTTTTGTGGATAATGTTAAAGAAATAAGGATTATAATAGTCATCGCTTTTATTTTTGCTTCGAGGATGCTTAGTATGCTTAATACGATCACTAAATTCATGGATATTTTCATAGCGCAAGTCATCCATAGTTAAGGATTCAAGACGTACTGTCAATTCCTCGAAAAACACAGTGGTCGAAATACGTCCATCCCTAGTAAAATTTTCAAAAAATGGGTATAAAAGTGACATGTATTCCCCCAACATGTGCGCTTATTAATAAAGACTCACCTTTTTTTAGTTATACGAATAGGCAAAAAAAAATCACCTCTCGTTCACCGGTTTCAAAAGTAACTGAAATCTGACGGGACAATCCTGCACATTTAGTATATGCGACGTTGATATGATATCCGTGTAACATAAAATGGTATTGAATCACATCTCGCTGTTGATGTTGATATAAGTAGCTAATATTGTTAAATGCATTTGTAAAATCGATCATTAAAATCCTCCATAAGTTCAAATTATAAATTAAATTATGTTAAGAAAGGAATCCAAAAAACTATGAAACAAGCAAAAAAAACGATAACAACTCAACATATTCTAAAACTCATAAAAAATTAGTTTATGTTGAGCTACACATAAATTAATTTATATGACATTTTGCTCCTCCTTTTGTGGTAAAAAAACAGCACCTTAACCATTTTGGCTAAAGTGCTATGTAAATTTGTTATTAAATTGTGTGTGAATCACGGCTTCCTGACACCATGATCTGGTAACTGCACCTTCCTCAACGAGTCAGTCCTGCGCGCCCATCGAAAGAGTGCTCGGCAAGGAGGTCGTACGACCGGACATCGCCGGACTGATGGGCGCTACGGCTGCGCCCTCGCATTCCAAAGCAAATTGAGTGACGGACATGTTTCCGATATCCTGCCGCTTGAACGTGTACGGGTGTTCCATGCGGGCAATTCGAACGCCAGATGCCGCGGCTGTGAGAATCAGTGCATGCTGACAATCACGCGCTTCAGCGACGGCGAGCGTTTTGGACAGGAAACCGCTGTGAACGCGGCGCGGGAAAAGAAAACAAAACCAAGGATTTACCAAACCTGTATGCCTATAAATTAAAGCGATTGTTTGGCTATCAGCCGCTTGCAGAGTCTGCGGCGCCGCGCGGGCATGTGGCTTTGCCGCGGGTATTGAATCTGTATGAGGATTATCCGTTCTGGTTTACGTTCTTTACGAAGCTGGGCTACCGCGTAGTCCTTTCGCCGATGTCGACGAAGGAGCTTTTTACGAGAAGGGGCATGGATACGATCTCCTCCGATACAGCCTGCTATCCGGCTAAGCTGGTGCACGGGCATATCAAGACTCTGGTAGAGATGGGCGAAAAGTGGATCTTTATCCTGTATCAATTATGGCAGTTGGAGACCAAGGACGCGCAGAACCACTATAACTGCCCGATTGTCGCCACTTATCCGGAGGTCATCGCCAATAACATGAACGAGATCTTCACCGAATACGGGGTAGAATTCACGCATCCGTTCGTGCCGTATGACAAGGACGAGCGCTTGATCCCGCGTCTGTATGAGATACTCAAACACAAAGGTATCGAAAAACGTGAGATCAAGGGAGGCGGTCCTCGCGGCGCGCGCAGAGCAGCAGGCATTTAAGCGCGATGTGGAGGCGGAGGGAGAACGCGCCATTGCGTACGCCAGAGAGCTATCACAAAAAAGCCATCGTGCTTTCCGGCAGACCGTACCACCTGGATACCGAGATCAACCATGGCATTGATAAGATGATCACCTCCTACGATATGGTGGTTTTGTCAGAGGACGCTGTCTGCCACATGGAGCAAGCTTCCGCGGCCGATTCGCGTACTCGACCAGTGGTCCTATCATTCCAGACTCTACCGGGCGGCGGACTATGTCTGCCAGCGTGACGGCGTGAGCTAGTGCAGCTCCCGATTCCTTCGGCTGCGGTGTAGACGCGGTGACGACAGATCAGGTGGAGGAAAATTTTAGAGCGTTCCAACAAGCTTTATACGCTGCTCAAGATCGACGAGGGCAACAACCTCGGTGCGGTGCGTATCCGTATCCGCTCGCTGGCTGCCGCGATGGAGGAGCGTGACAAGAACGGCATCAAAGCGGTACATAATCTCAAACCGTATACGAGGGCCTATTTCACCCAAGAAATGCGTGGACTATGACTGCTGATCCCGCAGATGTCACTGATTCATTTCAATACCTAGAGGTTATTGCAAGCTGCATGCGGCTTCCAACGCGGTGGTCATTCCGACCGTCGACAAAGCATGCGATTGATGAGGGACTCAAATACGTCAACAACGATGCCTGCTATCCAACCTGGTCACACTCGGCAAGATGATCAGCACGCTTAAATCCGGGGAATATGATCTGAACAAGACCGCACTTGTGATGTCACAGACCGGCGGCGGCTGCAGAGCCAGCAACTACATTGCGCTGCTGCGTAAGGCGCTCAAGGATCTGCATATGGAAAGCAGGTGCCGGTCGTATCCTTCAATATGGCGGGTTTAGAGAGCAACCCGGGATTCAAGATCACCCGGCGATGGGGAAAACGCCTGCTGCTCGCGGTCATGTACGGAGATCTCTTCCAAAGACTGCTTTCTGTATGCAACCAGTACCGTATGAGGAGGTTCAGCGGGCGCGGCGGAAGGTATCATGAAAAATACGAGGCCGAGATTTTTCGAAAACTGCCGCGACGGCAGGTTCGAGTACCTTACAAGCGGCTGGTGCAGGAGATTGTCCCCATTACGATACCATGCCGCTGCGCAGGATCAAAAGCCGCGCGCGTCGGCGTGGTCGGCAGATCCTCGTCAAATACCATCCGGATGCGAACAACAATATCGTCGATATCATCGAAAAAAAGAAGGCGGCGAGGCGGTCGTACTGGTTTGATAGACTTCTTCCTCTACGGGATGTACCACAAGAAGTTCAATTATGAGAACCTGTCCGGCACCTATCAGCAATACAAGCTGAATCAGGCAGCGATCGTTCTGGTGGAGCAGTTCCGCAGACCGCTGCGCAGGCTCTGCGCCAAAGCAGACGTTTTGAGGAGCCGTCCTATATCCAAAAGACTGCGGAGGAAGCGTCAGAGATCGCTTCGATTGGCAACCAGTGTGGAGAGGGCTGGCTCCTGACCGGAGAAAATGATCGAGCTGATCAAGGATGGCGCGACCAATAATCCGTCTGCAGCCGTTTGCCTGCCTGCCCAACCATGTGACCGGCAAAGGCATGATGAAGGCAATCCGCGAACGCTATCCGAAGGCAAATATCGTAGCCATCGATTACACGATCCGGGCGCCAGCAATGTCAACCAGCTCAACCGCATCAAGCTGATGATGGCGACTGCGCATAAAAATCTTCGGGAGGAGAGCGCAGAAGGCGATGAGAGATTGCATGAGCGGCATCGCAGGGCATGTGACCGTTTAAAGGACAAAAGCGCACTTAACGAAACCTGCGATTTCTATGCGCACATGGCGCTCACCCATGAGCGCCACTTCGCAAGGTGCTTTTGTCGTGATTCCGGAAATATCGCATAGCGATATTTCCTACATACAGGGAAAGAGAGGACCTCAATACAAGTATCAGAGGTCCTTTTTTACAAAATCCATGTGATTTCTTGGCTTTTTCACTGATTTGTGATATAGTTTAATATGTATGAGTATACGTAAGTATCCTTGTAAAAGGGCCATGAAGCAGCATAGATCATTTGCAAAAACCCCTTTGGAAGTCGAGGAGGACAAGAAGATGAGGATAATACTAGATGGTATGGGCGGCGATCACGCGCCGGCAAGTGTTGTGGAAGGTGCGATCCTTGCCATGAAAAGAGATGGAGCACGAAATCGTCATTGTCGGTCAGCAGGAGGGCTGATCGAGGCAGAATTAAAAAACATAAATATGATCATCAGCGGCTGTCGGTGGTGGACGCCAGAACGTCATCACCAACGATGATGCGCCGGTGCGGGCGGTGCGCACGAAAGCGATTCTTCTATCGTGCGCGGCATCAATATGGTCAAGGACGGAGAGGGAGATATCTTTATCTCCGCGGGCAGCACCGGTGCGCTGCTCTGCGGCGGGCTGTTCATTCTCGGCAGGATCCGCGGCGTGGACAGACCGGCGCTGGCCTCCATCTATCCAATCGTCGGCGGTCAGGCGTCGCTTCTCGTCGATGCCGGAGCCAATACGGAGTGCAAGCCGGCGAACCTGTTGGAATTTGCTGTGATGGGCAGCATCTATATGGAAAAGGTCATCGGCAGGAGATGCCCGCGCATTGACTGGTCAATGTCGGCGAAGAGTCTAAGAAAGGTTCAGCCCTGACCAAGGTGACCTACGAGATGCTCACAGAGAGCGATCTGAACTTTGTCGGCAATGTCGAGGCGCGCGATGTGCCGAAGGGCGCCTGCGATGTCATCGTGACCGATGGCTTTTTACGGGCAATGTTATTCTCAAGCTGACGGAAGGACTGGCATGGAATATCCTGCAGGTCATCAAGAAAAATTCACAGAGGGCATCAAGGCCAAGATGGGGGGGCAGCGCTTCTGATCGATAAGCTCAGCGGACTCAAAAAGGAGTTTGACCTATTCCGGGAATACGGCGGTGCACCGATTCTGGGCATTAAGGGACCAGTCGTTAAAATGCATGGTTCCTCCAGCGCCAACGCCGTCAAGAATACAATTCTGAAAGGGATCCCGTATGTGACGGAGAACGTGGTGCAGACCATTGAGCTTTCCGTTTTGGAGATCGAGGAGAGCACATGCAGTGAAGATTAGGGATTTTTGAGCAGAAGATTGGATACCAATTCAAAACAGAGATTGTTGGAGACTGCGCTGACGCACAGCTCATTTAACAGAGAAAAAACACCAAGCATCAGGATAACGAGAGACTGGAATTCCTCGGAGACGCTTTTTTTCGATGCTGTCATCAGCGTGGGAGCTGTTCGCGCGCATGCAGCATGACGGAAGGCAAAGCTGACTAAGACGAGGGCTTTGATCGTCTGCGAAAGCACGCTGGCAAAGATCGCGCGCGGCTACGACCTGGGCAGCTATCTGAAGCTTGGGCACGGTGAGGATACCGGGGGCGGCAGACACAAGGATTCGATCCTGGCAGACAGCATGGAGGCGGTCATCGGCGCGATGTATCTGGACGGCGGCTACGAAGCGATGCAGCAGTTCGTGAAGCGATCGTTTTTCTAAGATGATCGATCAGGCCATCGCCGGGAAGCCTCGGATTATAAGTCCGAGGTGCAAGGAGATCCTGCAGGGCCAGGGCAGACCGGTGACGATTGCTTACGAGAGATCGACAAGGAGAGGGTCCGGCGCACGACAAGACCTTCTATGTGCATCTTTCCTGTAACGGCAAGGTGATGGGAAAGGGCAGCGGAAAAAGTAAGAAAGAGGCAGAGCAGAACGCGGCAAAACAGGCGCTGGAGATGCTCGAGAGGAGAGAATAGAGGCATATGTATTTTAAGCGTATAGAAATGCATGGATTCAAGTCGTTTGCGGAACCGGTCGTGATCGATTTCCACGAGGGGCGTGACTTGTATCGTCGGTCCGAACGGCAGCGGCAAGAGCAATATCAGTGATGCGATCCGCTGGGTACTCGGAGAGCAGAGTCCCAAAAATGCTGCGCGCGGCGGCAAGATGGAGGGAGGTCATTTCGCGGTACGGCAAGCCGTAAGTCGCGCGGCATGGCAGAGGTGACGCTGGTCATCGACAATGCTGCCGGTATTCTCGATATCGATTATAACGAGGTCGCGATCACCAGACGCATGTACCGCTCCGGGGAAAGTGAATATCTGATCAATAACAATCAGTGCAGACTGCGCGATATTAAAGAACTGATCATGGATACCGGTATCGGTGTCGACGGATATTCCATCATCGGCAGGGCAAGATCGCGGAGATTGTCAGCAATAAGCCGGAGAGCCGAAGAGAGATCTTTGAAGAGGCTGCCGGCGTTGTCATGTATAAGAGCAAAAAAACGAGGCGGAGCGGGAAGCTGGAGAGCACCAACGCAAATCTGGAACGAGTCAACGATATCATCAGCGAGATCGAAGGGCGTATCGACGGGCTGCGTGAGGACAGCGCCAAGGCCAAGGAGTATCTGACGCTGCGCGAACGCTATCAGGAGCTGGAGATCAATCTGACCTTAAAGAATGTCGAACGGCTCGAAACTGCCAACGAAACCTTACGCGGCGATGTGCAGGAGATGGTCACTGCCATTAACGATTCCGGTAAAGGCATCAAAGTTCGTGAGCGACAAATCGCATTCTGAAGGCAAATTATACCTATTATTATATAGGATGATAGGATTGTTGATATTGGTGTTTTCGTATTATTCTATTGGTGTGGCGATTCGCATTCAAGACACGTAAGAGCAAGGAAGAAACAAGAAAGGTGATGCTGACAGTAACACATGAGATGCGCAGTCCTTTTGTCTGCCATCAAGGATTATGCCCGCAAGATTAGCGGACTTGAAGATGCTACGGATGAAAGCAAACGGTATGCCGACTTGATTGTTGACACATCGAAAGGCTTGACTTCTATGATAGACAGTTTCCTGGTTTACTCCAAATTAGCGAATGGAAAGGCGACCGTCAAGGAACGCCCTTTCCGTATGATGGACATTGCCGAGCAATTAAAGATGGAGTATGAGCCCTTTGCTGCGAAGAAACAACTTGAATTGAGCGTCAACAATAAGGCAGATGGTGTTGTCAATGGAGACAAGGAAAAGGTGCATACAATAGGACGCAATCTGCTTTCCAATGCCATCAAATATACGGGAAAGGGTGAGATAGTATTGTCCACAACCTATAAAAATGGTGTATTCATGCTAATGGTTAAGGATACAGGAACAGGATTGGACGACAAGCAACAAAAACAAATCTTTAAGGAATTTGCAAGATTGGGAAATGCGGTCACCCAACCGGGATTTGGCTTGGGACTTTCCATTGTCAAGAACCTCGTTTCACTTATGAAAGGAAAAAAATCGATGTGTCCAGTCACCAAGGGCTGGGAAGTATATTTACCATTAGTCTTCCTATGGCTACAGCCGAAAAGCAGAATGTGGAACCAACTCAGTATAGAACGAAACGACAAGATTCGTTTACTGTCATTGCCATTGATGATAGCCATGTGCAACTGAGTACCATTCGTGAGGCGTTTGCATCAAACGGCATTGTATGTGACACTTTGTAATAATGCCACGGATTTATTGGATATGATGCGCAAAAAAATCTTATGATCTGCTGATAACGGATTTGAAGATGGCTGAAGTGAATGGTATCGAGATTCTGAAATGATGCGTATGGTGAACGTGCGTAACTCTAAGACTATTCCTTGTTGTTGTTATGACAGCAGCACCAAATGTGAGTGAGCAAGAACTGCTTGACGCAGGATTTGTCGCTTGTCTGTTCAAGCCGATGTCTGACAAGGATTTGATAAACACTGCAAGAAAGTGTGTGAATGGCAAGATAGCAGAAAAACAAATAGACTTCTCTATGTTGCTGACCTACGGCAATGAAAAAAAGAGACTTTGGAGAATTTCGTAAAGGAAATGACTGATACATTGGGCAGTATCCGTAATGCAGCCAAAGAGGAGAACCGCAAGAAAAAATGTCCGATGCCATTCACCACGCAAGAAGCTCGTGGATGATGGTACAATCTGACGAGTCTTTGAACTATCTTTTTTGACCTGATTGAAGATTCTACATCATCAGACGACGTTATCAACCAAGCGGTTGAGGATGTTTTCGCACATGGTGAGGCAATCATCAAAGCCGCACAAAAGAAAAAATTGAGGGGAGGTAACAGTATGAAGAAAGTAATAATCATTGAAGACAGTCCGACATTTTGCAATATGTTGGGCAAGAAGTTGGAGGCGAAGGGATGGAAAACAATCTTATGCTACAATTACAGAGATGGTCTGAAAGCTGTTAAGGAATCCTCAGAATGGAATGTTGTCATTTCGGATATGCGCTTGGGGAATGATAACGGCATCGACCTGTTGGAATGGTTGCGTAGTAACGGCTACCAGAATCCATTTATTATCATGACATCTTACGATGAAAGCATGAGTGCCGTGAAGACTATGAAATTGGGAGCGGAAGACTATATACCGAAGAAATTGTTGCTTGATGTAGTTTATGAACGTTTGGAAGAAATCATAGACAAGCAGAAACGACTCGTAGAGTTGAATAACAAGATTGTTTACCGCAAAAGTGAGAAGTTTCGCCGTATATACAAAATGGCAGAATTGTTTGCCAAAAGCGACATGGCTGTTATGATATTGGGCGACAACGGAACTTTGGCAAAGAACATATAGCGGAAAAGATACATCTGCAAAGCAAAAAGAGCCGACAAGCCTTTTGAAGTAGTAGATTGCGGTACGCTTTCTGCGGAACTTGCCGTTTCCGCTCTCTTCGGGCATGAGAAAGGGGCATTCACAAGTGCGGAGGCAGCAAGAAAAGGTTACTTTGAATTGGCTGCTGGAGGTACACTGTTCTTGGACGAGATAGGCAACCTGCCGAAAGACGTACAGGCGATGCTGCTGCGTGTGTTGCAATCCAAGAGCTACCGACCATTGGGAGCTACAAAAAAGATAAAGTGGCTGATGTGCGCATTATTGCCGCCACCAACGAAAACCTGCAAGAGGCAGTTCGGGAAGGACGATTCAGAAGCGACCTGTATTATCGACTTCACGAAGCGGTTATTGAGATTCCACGGTTGCGAGATTGCAAGGAAGATATTATGCCATTAGCTAACTTCTTCCTGAAACTATATGATAGGCATACGGACAAAGAAATAAAATGTATCAGTAAGGAAGCGCAAAGGGCACTTGTAAGCCATACGTGGCCAGGCAATGTGCGTGAGTTGAAATCATGTATCATGCGAGCTATGCTGTTATGCGAGAATGAGATAATAGATGTCGAAGACTTGCAGTTGTCACAATCGGCATTGACAGAAGAGGCTTTGGACTTTGATGAACAAGAACGCAAGATCAATCGAGAGCGTATCTTGTGGGCTTTGAAGCAATGTAATGGCATCAAGCGTGATGCGGCAAAAATGTTGGAAATGAGCCATACTACATTCTATGCCCGTATGAAAGAGTATGGTATTCCTACTAATAAGTTGTAACGGTATAAGAACCGTGTAAGGAAGATTGGACGAGTGTCCGGTTTTCCTTACACTATTTCTTGCTTGCAATTCCCTTTGTGAAAATCTTATTCTCTTGATAAAGTTGCTGATTATCAGGAAATATCATCATTCTATTGTTTAGACTGTCTTGGAATGGCATAGGTATTGGACTAATAAATGGTGTGCGCACGAATACATCAAATTAGTACAAACTCATAAAAAGAGACAGCAACATGGAATACAACATATTGATAGAGACTGATTTTTTTTCAACTTGCTGAATGCAGGTCATAAGAACAAAGGTGGTAACGCTTTGGAGAACTCATATCGTGAGTTTATCAAGGTTGTGGTTGATTTATGCAGCACCAACGTGAAGCAAGCGGTCTTTGCACTGTCATACGCAGAGACCGAGCTTGACTTTCATCTGTCAATGCCCCATATAAAGGATTGTTTGGGAACCGTAGGCTTGTATGTGCGCAAGGCTATTGCATTTGTCCGCAGAATGCAAGAGCATGTGGCAGCAACATATCATCTTCATGTGACCACATCCACTTCAGAAGCCTCTCCGCCAGTATCATCAGAATCAAAGCCATTAGTAAAATGGACTGGCAATGCCGTTGACCTTGTAGAAATGGTATATGGCATCTGCGTCATGGGAAGCGTGAATGATGGCGATGTGAAGTTCAAGGACTTGGCGCAAGCCATGTACCAGTTCTTTGGTATCAAAGCCAAGGACTGCTATCGTTTCTACACCGACATCAGAAGACGCAAGAACTATAGTCGCACCTATTTTTTGGACAAGATGCAGGAGAAGTTGAACGACAAAATGCGAAAGGATGATGAATTGGAAAGAATGAGACGATAAAAAACGATAAATCCCATATATGTATGCCGGGTCGAGTAACTGAAAGGACAATTCCTAAAAGTTACTCGCCTTATTGTTTATTTCTGTATGAGATGCTTTAAGCTCTCGTCACCAGCGATGCGCTCCAGCTCGTCCTTGACAATCAGCTTGACATCCTCCTTTTGATTTGGTTGTAATTGTCCAGAATAGCTTGCTTCATGCAGTCGTTGCCATCGGCATCCTTGAAGTCGTTGATGATGGGGATAGGCTGATAATGGCTTTCCTCTCGCTTTACCTTATCGGTGTCAACGACAATCTCGGCATGGAAGATCTTCTGCTCTATGCGCTCGGTGAAGTTGTCGGAAACAGAGCCGACAAACATACCTTGGGTAAGACCACTTATCTTGCTTGGCGGAATGAGACTGTCCATCTGGGTATTGATAGATGTAGAGACATCCTGACGGTTGATGGAAATGGACTGGCGCTTTTGGAGCACTTTTCCAAAACGCTCGGATAAAGTCTTGGCGGTCTCGCCAACGACCTGTCCGCTGAAGATATTACCAACGGTATTGATAACCACCTTAGCCTCCTTTGTCTCCATAATCACGGACCAACTGCGAGAAGTCCTGGAAGCCCAAGCAGACGGCAACTTTGTTGCTTCGTGCCGTGGCAATCAGGTTATCCAAGCCTTTGAAATAGATGGTCGGCAACTCGTCAATGATAACGGATGATTTGAGTTGTCCCTTCTTGTTGATGAGTTTCACGATGCGGCTGTTGTACAAGCCGAGTGCAGCACCATAAATGTTCTGACGGTCGGGATTGTTGCCGACACATAGCACTTTCGGTTCTTCGGGATTGTTGATGTCGAGTGTAAACTCGCTTGCGGACATCACCCAGTAGAGTTGTGGTGAAATCATTCGTGACAGCGGAATCTTTGCGCTTGCAATCTGCCCTGCCAACTGCTCCATTGCCCCACCTTTGCCATGCATCCATGAATGGAGAAAGATAGTTCTCAAGTTCATAGCTTCAGTATCGGAAAGACATCCTCGCATTCTAGTGGTTGAGCAATTGATGGCATGGGGAAAGGTACAATACTTCCTGTTCTTGTAGATTCTTAGGTACCAAAATGGATGGCTGCAAAGAGGATAATTGATTCCTCAACGAAGAAGTCGCCCTGCTTGAACCCAATGTCTTGTTGAGGTTGAGCATGATGGTGTATGCACTCATAAGCATCGGAGATGTCACCATGAACCGGTGAATAGGATTGCAGCGATGACTTCTGCGAGGATCGTCGAAGTTGATGACATAGAACTGGGGGCTTGACCTTATATCCATTCTGATGGTTCATCATGTGGTTGTAGGCAATCGTCGAAAGTCGGAAAACTTGAAATCATAGACATACTTCTTCCTTATCTGTTTGACAAGTTGTTCACTGGCTGGAACAAAGGACTTACCACTACCCGGTGTACCAACATTAATGCTCTTGAAACGACGACTTCAATATCCATCCTTGCCATTTCTTCGTAATAGAACAGTGTTTTGGCGAGATTGACGGAATAATTTGTCTCCCTCCATTAGCCTGGCTCCCCTGCATGAAGCTCTCGTTCTCATTATTAAATATTATCCTCCCATGAGGCTGTGCTTCCAAGAGTCGCTCATCCATTACGCCTGAATTCATCAGATATAACCTGCCGTCATTGTAAAGATGTACAGCGTGGCGCTGCGCCAAAACAAATAAGAAACAATAAATATCCACCAGTTGAGGAAGAACAAAAAGAACCAAAATCCTGTTCCAACCTCATCTTTTCTGCTTTCACGCCCTTGGTCCCCAAACATGAGCGCCAGGAGTAAAAAGCGAGAACAGTCAATACGTAACTGAACTTTAGCGCATACCGA
>VOFJ01000815.1_pt1 | contig 22536 bp, 32 predicted proteins | sample 5384081 | NCBI WGS metagenome assembly VOFJ01 (sample SAMN12384729, study PRJNA508395) | human gut metagenome | isolation source: healthy gut I | host: Homo sapiens | reverse complement strand
TCGGTATGTACTTCGTTCAGTTGCGCGTATTGCTGGTCTTCCGACGGCAGATTTAAAGCGGTGTACAGACCGCCTACGCCACACCGACGATGACCACATCATAATTTTCCTCCCGGACCATTTTGTTTGCCTTCCTTTCTATACCATACGTTTGCACTTATCTTTTTATCCCTGCAGATAGTTCAGCCTTCAAATCGCAGAATACTATCTGCCACTCTATGTGCTCTATCGCAAACAGAGTTCTCTTTCAATCCAAAAACTTCATTTGTGCATCCGCACCAGTATAGCAATATTTATTTCATGTGACAAGACATATGTAATGATATTTTTGGACGATTCGCCAAAAAACATATTACTATTCACGCATACGTGCCCAGTAACCAAAAAACTCAGTTTCATTGACAGCCCACCATAAATCCATTAAAATACCTACTATAATAAGGTATTTTTTACCGAATTAAATTTAAGCATACGAAGAAAGGTATTTTCATGAAAATCAATCACGTACACGCAGTCTATTTCAGCCCGACCGGCAACGCGAGAAAAGGTTGTTACTACGCTGGCGCAGGCGATCGCTGACACACTCGGCGTCCCCGATGGATTCCTATGATTTCACGCTGCCGGAAAGCCGCGAAAAAGTTCATACATACGGGGCAGACGATCTGCTCGTCATCGGCACCCGGTCTACGCAGGGACGCATCCCGGCAAAAGATGCTCCCATTTGTACAGACCCATTTTGAAATGGCGCGCTCGCCATTCCGGTGGCTGTCTTCGAAACCGTAACTTCGACAATGGGCTCATCGAGCTTCGCAATGAATTAGAGGCGCACGGCTTCCACCATCGCAGGTGCCGGTATCCCGACCGAGCACGTATTCAGCGACAAGCTGGCAACCGGACGTCCAGATGCGGATGATCTCGCACAGATCCACGCGTTCGGCATCAAGGCAGCTGAAAAGATCACTTCCTCTGACCGAAATCCCAGCTCCGATTGCCGTGCGCGGCGATGATCCGGTCGGACCATATTACACCCCGCTCGGCACCGATGGAAAACCAGCTGTCTTCCTGAAAGCCAAACCAGTCACCGATCCGGAAAAATGTACTGGCTGCGGCATCTGTGCAACAGTCTGTCCGATGGGATCCATCCCGGCAGATGCACCGGACACCTGCACCGGTATCTGCATTAAATGTCAGGCGTGCATCAAGATCTGCCCGGCTGGCGCGAAACACTTCGACAATGAGGCCTTTCTGTCCCACGTCGCGATGCTGGAGCAGAACTATACACGCAGAAGTGAGGCGGAGTATTTTATCTAAAGATAGCCGCATTCTTTCTCTGAAGGGAGATTCGTGGGAGATTCGAGATAGAATAAGACAGCAACAAAAACAGACTATTTTTTTTCCGTTTTTTTGTCTGTTTTACTGCTGCCTTTTTACTTACTTTTCTGGTGACGCCCTATCAACCTGATTTTATGACCGTGCAATCTTTATTTTTCTATGCCAGATTCTATTCTTCTGTCTTTTTTCTACCTGTCATTAATAATAGGCTGCTGCCATCATTCCAACTGTCAGCACAGCCATCGGCATTACATCCTGTCTTCTCCAGTCTTCGGAGTCCCTCTTCCGGTACAACCGGCGAGATGATTCAACCGGTGCAAACCGGTTCGGTCGGTTCTGCCGGACCAGATGTGGTTGTGGTCGAAGACTTTTTGCTTCCAGAACTACTTCCTCCGCCGTGACCACCATGGCTTCCACCGCCATTATGATCCGGGGTCGGATCTGGTGTTGGAGATGGATTATCTCCTCCGCTCATGGCATTGACAAATTTTTACAACTGCTGTTTCTCCACCAGCGATTGTTCCCACATCTCCTGTTTTCGTCACGGTATAGCCTTCATTTCCGCTCTCCTCCACCGTGTAAGCGATCCCCTCTTGGAATACCGGCTGCCGACTTGCTCTCGCCGTGCTTTAATGTAAATGTTGCTACATTATCGACAAATTCCATATCGCCATAAATTCCGTTCAATGCAGTGCCGCCCTGCAAGGTTACTTTAAACGTGAACACTTTTTCCTTTGTCTCCGCTTCCGGTGACCTCTTTGAAACCGTCAGGCTGCCGTACTGGATTGGTGCATTGGTCAGTGTAATGTGATAGGTCTTGTTTTTCCTTGTCATATTCAGTACTGGAACTTCCCTTCCATCCTTCCAGCGTTTCTTCTTCCACAATATAGTGACAATCTTCCACTTCTCCATTCGAAACGCATTTTGACGGAAGATCCTCAAACGACGCCGACCAGTTATTTTCCGCATTCAGTTCTACGCGGCTGTCGAGCTTCACTTTTTTTTCACCGCTCGTATCACCTACGCGGTAGAGATCCACGTACACGTGGTCTGGGTGAGTTTCTTCGGTCCATTTTTTTGAGTTACTTCTACCGCCACATCGGCATATTCCATACCAATCACGATTGGACTGTTCGTTGCAATACCGCCGCCGCGCTTGGAAACATTGTCACTGATAACAAGCTGTGCCTCCGATGACGCCAATTTCTGGTGTTCCTCACTCAACTCTCCATGTAAACCAAATGACTTATTTTGTATTGGTATAAATAGCCAGATCCGCTTCTGGATTTCCAGCCTGATAGCGATTTTCCCGCCTCATCGGAATACCATCTGAGCACACCACCGCCCAGAGAACGGCCGGAAACAGAAATGTGGGTAGTTGCGCTCGGCGGGTTGCTCTGAATCGAGAACTTATCCGGTGTATCGATTCCTTCATAGCGGATCTCATCTCCTGATGCTTCATAAGAATAGGGAAATACCGCCTGTCTTTCCAGTTGCCTTATTTCCATAAAAAGCGCCGCCCAAAGTAGAATAAACCTCTGTCTCCGAGGTCGGGCACGCCCAGATTCCTGCACCACGCGATGCCCGATTTCCTGTTATCAGTACATTCGTAAGATGAAGCGTTGGATTCTCGTGATTCGTGTAATCAATTCCGCCGCCAAAGCCAGACGAGCTATTTTCACTGATCAAACCACTGATTAAATTCACCTGGCTGTTCTTATCCATATTCAGCTTCACACCGCCGCCACGCTGACCCGCTTCATTCTTAGCAATGGTATTTCCTTCCAATGTCAGAACACAATCAGCCTCTCCAAGTACCCACAGCCCGGCACCATTTCCCATGCTGGTACTTTCTGTAATGGTATTGTTCTTCAATGTAACTGTTTTTCGATATACGGCTGTAAATCGCACCGCCATCGCCGCCTCTGGCTGCCATCTCTGTAATCCGATGGTTATAAGCATGTGAATTTCGAATCCGGTTGCCTGTCAATTCTGCCGTCTGCACCGCATCCAGATGGATTGCTCCACCATAATCCTTAGATGTATTATAGAAGAAATAATTTTCATTCAGTGTCACCGTTCCGCGATCTGCAAAAAAAGCGCACCGCCGCCAAAAACCAATACTGTCCGATCGTTCCTGTCATATCAATCGCACTGTTATAAAACAAATTACACTTCTCCATTTTGACTGTTGCCTGAGAAGTATAGACAGCACCTCCGCTCTGGGCGAAATTTCCCTGTCCACTATATTCTTTATAATTATTATCTTCCCTTGTAAAATAACCGAAATTACATTTCTCTGCTTCCAGCGTACCGCCATTCATCAAACAGCGCCGCCGTTTCCAGATAACGCCTGAAAACCTGCCAGAATCGTATCTTTCAGAATGACTGTTCCGCCGTTTGCCTCGATCGCACGGTTATCGGCATCTTTGCCACTTCCACCAAGCAGGCCATTCAAAATCGTAAAAGTTACCGATTCTGAAACCGTAAACGCACTGATTGTCTGCGCTGCTTTTGCCTCCGGAACTATTTTTACTTTTACTATTTTTTCCATTCAAATCGAGTGTGAGGTCTTTTACCGACTGAGATAGTATTTGACAGTCCACAGTTTTTCAGCACCTTCACCGTATCCCCATCGCCTGCTGCCGCAAACGCGTCTTCCAGCGTATCATATGCATTGCCATTTACCTCTGCCACGCCGGCAACTGCCTCATTTAAAGCCAGCAAATCGAAAATTCATTGACGCCAAAGGTCAATTTTGCTGTTTTTTCACTATCCTCTGTGCTATCCTGGATTTCAACCCCGAAAGTTCCGTGATGACATCCTCATGGATATGCAGGATTTTTGTCTCTTCCAGATTTTCTGCTGTCTCACTTTCAACTGCATTCTTTTAAACTGAATGCTGACCTTTTTCTTCGGATGGCTCGACTTCCTCGCCTGCCTCGTTTACAAATTTCACATCAAAGGCTGTAAAGGAATCCGCGCGGTATCCTTCTTCCTGGATCTGAGTGCTCAGTGTCTGATGTTCTTCGCTTCCGTCCTTGATCTCTTCTGCTTTCAGCTTTACTTTTTCTTCAAACGCACCCGCCGGTACCGTCAGGGTAAGTACAGCGGAATCTGTATTAACCGTGTAGACCGCATCATCCACACTGCCGGAAAGCCCCAGCTCCGCAGCGGTCGTCACGAATGCTGCAGCCGCCGTATTTTTAAGAAGAACGCTCTCATATGCCTCACCCTGCAGGCGCTCTGCTCCGCCTTCTATATCGACTTCCGTCTCCGCATCCGGCTGGCTGTCTGTATTCGTTTCTTTCTCCGGTGTCTCATCTTCCGTCCGCATCTCGCTCGCCGTCGCCGGTGCCGCTGTCAGGAACATCTTAAAATGATCCGATCGCGATACCTGCGCCACGTTCCCTGCTTCGCTGCCTGTAGAATCATTCTTTTTCCTTTTCTGAGCCCGAATCTGCATCCGGCTGACTGTCCTTTTCTTCTGGGGTACCTGTTTTTCCCGCATCACCCGCACCCGAGCCTGCTTCCTGGCTCTTTTCCGGCTCGTTTTGCCGGGTTCTCTGCTTCTGCCCCCGTTTTCTGCTTTATTCGCCGGATTTTCCGCCTCTGAACCTTTTTCCGGTTCACTTGCCGGGTTCTCTGACTTGTCCACCTTTTCCGGAGTTTCCACCGGATTCTCTTTTCTGGTTCCTGCGAGATCTGTCTCTTTTACATTTTCTTTCTTCTCAGACTCTCCAGCCGCTTTATTTGATTTTTTTCTTCCGCACCATTCTCAATTGAAACTCCGTTTCTTCGCTTGCTTCCATTTCTTCATCCTGGATCTGCTTCTTTAACTCTTTTAGATGAGAGAATCGAAAACTTTTCCGCTTCGTTTTCCATCTACCTCTATCTGCCCATATTCTTTCTCAGAAGAACGATTTAACAACAAAATAAAATTTCTTCCTCGCCCGTGATCGTATAATGATCCAGATCCTCTTTTTTTTTCATCCAGTCTCGCATAGACCTTTAAATTTACCTTTCCGTCCGGTGCTTTCACATCGGATGCAATTCAAAGGAACCATCTTCCTGAAACAGTGTCTCATACGCTTCTGATTCTTCTCCCTCAAAGGTTAGGGGCATCTTCCTTGACCGGTTTTTCCTTTCACCGCTTTTTAATAGTGCCTCACTCAGCTCTTCCTGATCCAGGACAAAATTCTGATTTTCTTCTTCCGCCTCATTCTTTTTCCAACAGCGGAGCCGTTGCTGCCAGCGCCGTCGTACTTCCAATACTGGTACTGATCATACTGGTGCACAAACAGACAGACAAAAGACGCTTCATCTGCTTCATTTCTTTATGAAACAAATGATGCCTCTGTTTCCGGCTCCTCCCCTTTGTCTCTAACTTCTTCATATTCTTACCTCCTGTTATAGAATCTATTTCCCATTCTATTCTGCCGCCTCATACGCATATAGAATTGTCCGGGCATTGTTAAATTCATAGCTGCATGTCACAAATGAATACAAACGCATGATCGTTCCCTCGATCGGCGCGGACGCGCCGCGCCCGCTGTCATCTGCTGAATATATGACGCAAATTCTTCTCCCGATGCAAACTCCGTTTTCCGTCGGATCGCATCCGGCGATGTGCAGACAGCCGCCAGGGCTTTTAAATGAATCTCCCGCTCCGGCGTATAAAGAATGATTTCTGAATGCTGATCGAAATAGCCCCCTGATCCTTGTATCTGGAAATGTCCTTAAACATACTTCCATTCTTCATGTGATGGCCGTACAGCACGTTATGCAGGGACGAAAAATCTGCCCGATCGGCATAGTCCAGAAAAATCGTGCCCGCCGTGCTCTTCTGCCCGTTCAGGTCACGGTGCAGGTAATAATCATTGTCCTTCCCCTGAACCACCGGATAATTGATCTGAGTTCCCGGAATCTGAATCCAGGCAACGACGTCCGGATTCTGGGAATCCAGCACTGCGAAATCAATTGCTGACACATATTCTGTCTCCTTTATTGCATCCGTCTCATCTATCTCATTTTCCACTTCTGGCACTTTTTCTCCGGCATTGTTTCTCCTGTCGTCCCTGCTTCCGACATTCCCACAACCTGAGCGGTCAGCTCTTCCTGCGCCTTCTCCTGACGCATTTCATCCCATTTATGCATTGCCACCCCCGCTGTACCGAACGCCAGACAGATGACAGCTATCACAGCCGCTGCTTTCCGTGTCCACTTTTGCATCGATCCCTCCATCTTTGCCCGTGAAACGTTCTGCGCCTTTATTTGTTAAGCAAATTATATATTTTTATAAATGATGTATTAATTTGCATACAAAACGAAACAGATAACAGCATAGTTTTAGGACAGCGCCATTTTTTTCTGGCGCCGCCCTAAAAACCTGCTCTTATAACCGGGCAATTTTTATTTTTCTATGTCTCGTCTTACTCTTCCGTCTTTTTTTCTGCCCGTCATTAATACATAAGCTGCTGCCATCATTCCAATTGCCAGCAGAGCCATCGGCACATCCATCCGATCCGTATCCCCGGTCTTCGGAAGTCCTTCTGCCGGTACAACCGGCTGAGGTTCTGGTACAACCGGCGTAACCGGTTCCGTCGGCTGGGCTGCCGGTCCCGACGCGGTTGTGGTCGAAGACTTTTTACTGCCAGAACTACTTCCGCCTCCGTGACCGCCGTGGCTTCCGCCTCCGTTATTGCCTGGATTCGGGGTCGGGGTAGGATCAGATCCCGGTTCCTGGCTTCCATGTTCTACCACATATGATACGGTCGGCTTCGGGAATTCTTCTGGCCGATACTCATTTCCACGGCTGTCTACCGGATACAGGACCGCCTCCTGATTGGTATAGAGCCCTTCATAGTGCTGGCTGCCGTCCCGGTCATATTTTCCATAGGTTCCATCCGCCGTCTTTGGGTTTATCAGTTTTTACGGTATAGGTCAGCTGCACCGGTGCAAAGTTTGAAACTGGTTCATTTATATACCAGGTAAACATCTCTGTCTCTGCCTTATTTCCCGCGTCATATACCACTTTAAAACGATAATTCTGCGGTCCCGGTTCTCCGTCTCCAAAATACCAGGTGTTGCCCTCCTGATACATAGAAAGCGCTTTTCCCCCTACTGTCAGCTGGTCTAAGTGATCGAAATCAAAGTTATAATCCTCTTTCACATAGCCCATATAATCTTTCACAACAGAACCCTTTATCAACGGCATACAAAATATCATTTTCTATACTGTCAAATGAAACCTGCTTTCCATTCGCGAGGTACCGCATGAAACTCATTCCCCACTCATAGTTACTTGCCGTTCCGGGCGGCGTAATCGGCATCGCATAGCAGTGATATCCTTCCGAAGCTGCCTGTGCGTACGCCTCGTATGAAAAAGATATAATGCCTTATCGATCGAATTCACATAATTTCCTGCTTCCTCCACCGGTGTAATAAGCGATGCATCCGGTTCCGTTCCATATGGATAGTCGTGTGTATCCTTCTGCTCTGAAAGTCTGGCTCCTATGCCGGTCAGCCATGCATTCCAGTCCGTCGGTGCCTGATTATTTCCATACTTGGTTTCCAGTTATCCGGTCCTGCAAAATGTTTCGGAGAATCTGCCATAAATCCCCAGGCAACCGCCGTCGGATTCTCATTAAACATATAGGTAATACCATCACTGACAACTACCAGTGTCTTGCGTTCATCTGCCCACTCCTGTATCCTGGTCTAACATTGATTTACCCGCTAAAATACCTGCGTGAAGATTGGTTCCACTCTTAATTTCCTGACAAATGGCTGCTTCAATCGCCTCATATTGGGTCTCCAAATCCATAAATCCATCCGTATGGGCTTCCTTGTTAAAGAGCACTACTCCCACTTTGACCTTTGCTCCCTTTTCCTGCACTTCTTTCTTGAGGTTCTGAAGCATTTCCAATGCCTGCTCTTTCAGTCCCATGCTGGTTGATTTATCTAAGACAAGCACCACATCACTTACCAGCTGCTCCTCCGCTGACGGCAAGGACAAAGCCACTTGAGACTTAAAATTTTCATCCAGCTGTTCCGCTGTCTTCGATTTAGAAGTTCCTCCCTCTGGAATCGTCGGAAGTTCTCCTCCCGGAATCGTATATGATACAGTCGGTTTCCGAAAATACTTCCGTTTTTCCTTTTCCTGATCGCTTCCAACCGGATGCAGCACTGCTTTCTGGTTCGTATAAAGTCCATCATACTCTTCGCTTCCGTCTTCATCGTACCGTCCATACGATTCTCCTGGATTGTTCTTCGATTTACCAGTTTTACCGTATAGGTCAGCTGCACCGGTTCATTATTTTTTTTTACCGCCTCATTCATCGTCCAGATGAAATGTTCTCCGCCTTCCTTATCCGACGGATCGTATTCCACCTTAAAAACGATACTGAGCTGCATTCACGTCTTCATTTCCAAAATAAACGGTATTTCCATCTTTCCATTTGGAAAGCTCCCTGCCGCCAACAGTCAGACGGTCGATGCTCTTTAAGTCAAAATTGTAGTCATCCTTGACCCAACCCATATAATCTTCCACCGTCGAGTCCCGATCGACGGCATAAAGGATGTCATTTTTTTGATATCTTCAAAACTTACCGTTTTTCCGTCTGCCAGATATTTCACAAAGCTCGGTCCCCATGGATAGCTTTCACCAGCAGATGAACCAATCGGCATCGCATAGCAGTGATACTGTTCCTTCGCCGCTTCCAGATATGCCTCATAGGAAAGATAGAGTGCTTTATCAACGCTATTGGCACGTTCTTTTCCTTCACCAGGTGGGGTACATGGCGTTAACTCTCCTTGCTCATATGGATGGTCAAATTCATCGCCCTGTGCATCCATCTGCGCTTTGATTGTACCCAGGCGCTCGTTCCACTCATCCTCCGATAATGCTTTATTATTCCCATATTTAAGAATCCAGTTATCCGGTCCCGCCCAGGAATGTTCTGAACCATCATTCTCAAATCCCCAGGCAACCGCCGTCGGTTTTTCCCCAAAAATATAGGTAATGCCATCGCTTAAAAGCACCAGGCTCTTTCTTCCTGCTGCCACCTGCGTATCCTCATCCAGCATTTTCTTACCTGCAAGGATTCCAGCCGAAAGATTCGTTCCGCTGCTAATATTCTCACGGATCGCTGCCGCAATCGCATCATACTGGGTTTCCAAATCCATAAAGTCAGACTTATGCGCTTCTTTATTAAAAATAACGACTCAACCTTTACTTTTTGCGCCATTTTTCTTTGCCTGCGCCTGCAGCCCTTAAGCATCTCTAACGCCTCATTTTCCAGCTGCACGCTGGTGGATTTATCCAGCACAAACACAATGTCATTTTTCCAGTTTTTCCTCCGCTGACGGAAGGGAAAGTGTTACCTGGGATTCAAAGTTTTCGTCCAGATTGGTAGCTTTTTTAGACTTCGAAATCTGCCAGTGTGGAATTTCTTCCACTTCCACTGCCGACAAAACAGCTACGTCTGTCAGACCAAGCTCCATCGCGGAAGTTACAAATGCGGCTGCGGATGTATTCTTAATGCCTACCGTTTCATATGAATCCCCCAGAATGCGTTCGAAATTGTCTTCTTCTGCTTCGTCGCCTACAATCGCCTTATTTTTTTTTCATTTTCATCGTTCTCGTCCTCTTCTTCTGCATCAGGCGGAGATGCCATTGCAGCTGAAGTCAAAAACATCGAAAAAATGAGCCGAACGTGATACCTGAACTGAATCTTCGTCCTGGGCGCTGTCATTTTTCTGAATCCGATGTATCTGCATCGGACGCATCCATGTCTGCTTTTTTTCATTCTCGTTCTCAGAATCCAGCTCCGATAAATCTTTCTTGTCATCCGCTGCTTCCGGTTCTTCTTTTATATTCGAGGTATCTTCTGAATCTCCTGTATTCGGTTCCTGAGCTTTCTGCTCTGCTTTGTCCTGTTTTTCTGGATCCGAGGTTTCTTCTTTTATTTGATTGTTACCTGTATCTGAAGCATTTTTTTCCTGCTCCTTTACATCGTCCTCCAGAGCCGTATCCTCTTCTGTGATATCTTCACTTCCTGCCGGAACTGCACTTTCCGGTTCTTTTTACCTCATTTTCTATCTCGGTCGGAACCGCTTCCTCTGTCTCCAGCTCAACCTGCTTTTTTTACTTCACCAAATGGCGCAACCGTCATCCATGCGCTGGCTCTTCCATCCACCAGAATCCGTCCGGTGCGCTCTTTTTGAAGAAGAGTTGGTCATCAGGAAAATAATTTCTTCATTTCCGCTGATCGTATACTGATCCATGTCCTCTTCATCCTCTAAGCGGGCATACATTTTCAAAGTAAGCCGGTCGTTTTTCTTCTCGAAATCTGGATGCAGTTCATATAGATTTCCTTCTTCAAACAGTCCCTCGTAGGTTTCTGCCTCATCGCCGGAAAACGTAAATACATCCTCTTTTACTGTCTTCCCTTTTTTAGCAGCATCCCGGATTGCCTGCCTGAGGACTTCTTTTCCAATGAAAATTCCTGTCTTTCATCCCTCCTTCGGATGTGGCGGCTGCAAGTGCGGCTGTATTTGCCACGCTTGTGCTCAACATACTGCTGCACAAAAGCACTGACATGAAACGCCTTGACTGACGTTCAAACCATCCTTGACTGTAACTTTTTTTCCCCTTTTTCTTCGCTTTTTTCATTCTTTTTTGCCTCCTGTCTTATCTCTTATCATCAACGCAGGTCCCCTTATGCAGATTTAAATACCTCCCTTCTGCACCGCTTTCACGCCATGTTCCCGCAAAAATGGCTCGTACAATTCCTCTTCTGCTTTTTCCGCGCTGCCACCGCATCCTCAAGGTTTACGAAGGTTCCAAGGTTGTACACTTTTCCCTGAAAGCCGTCGCTGCCCGCCACCGGGAATTTTCCCTGCTGGTAGACGCCTCGGTAGCCGCTTGTATTGTTTGCCGTATTTTTTTCTGGTTGGCGATTCGTTCCAGGCAGGTTCCGCCTACAAAATGAATCGCTTTTTTTTCATGTTTTTCTTTCGTGTCTCCGCCTGCAGGCACCCACAGCTCTTGGTTTTTCCCGCGCACAGGCTTTCTTTGGATGCCTCAATCAGGCGTCCGCAGCTACAGACACATTTCCAATATCCGCCTGTCCGGTTGGAATTATCCGCCTCTTCAAGCACTTTCAAACGTCCGAACTGACGGCCTGTCAGATCGATCCGCCGACTGGACGGAAGCTCCTTCCGATAGCACCCGCAGCTTTTCGTATGCCCTGTTTTCAGATGGGACTCCTCCACGGTCTTTTCTTTCCCGCAGTCGCACCGGCACAGCCAGTAATGGCGGCGGCTTTTTGCTGCCTGTTTTATTTCCCGGCAGACAGTCAGACGTCCATACCGGCGCCCCGTCAGATCTTCTCTCACATACTCCACCTCCCCCGGCTGACATAATGGGAATTATGTCATATCCTGTTTTGTTTTTCTTTAATTTGCAAGGTTTTTGTCGGATTTTGGATAAAATATCTGTACTTTCAAGTACTGTTTTTTAACGTCTTTGTAGGTTGAAATTTTTTCTCAGAAGTGATAAACTTGATAATAAAATCATATATTTAGATATGTATGCAGATTTTTTTCATTTCATGACATAATTCCCATTATGTTTTTCGTCAATTTTCCCTATCAATCAACAAACCTAATTCCAGCTGTCTGCGGCACGCTTCACGGCTGCTGATGATCGTATAACGTCTTGTCGTTTCCACGCTGCTGTGACCAGATAGTCTGCCAGACGGACCAGATCGTGATCGCGCTCATAAAATATCTTGGCAAACAGATGGCGCAGATTGTGCGGATATACCTTGCTCGGAAGAACACCTGCTTCGGCGCAGACGGATTTCATGTCCGCCCACACATTCTGTCTGCGGACTGCCTGCCCGCTTCTTGTGACAAAGATACTGCCTCTCTCACAATCCGCTGCTTCTGGCAGTACTGCGTCAGATACAGCATCAGCGACTGCGGCAGCAGGATCACCCGCTGTTTTCCCTTACAGTCGATCACTACTTCCCCTGTGCCAGCGATTCCGCTGTAATATATGAAAGCTCGCTGATTCGTATGCCCGTGCTCGCGATCGTCTGCAATATCGCACAGAGGCGTTCATCGCCGCGCTCCCGCGCCGCCTTAACTAACTTTTTGATAATCGCTGCGCGTCATTTCCTGTCTCATCACAGAAAATCCCGCTTCTGCACCGGAACGTGCGGACACAGTATTCCTGTCTTCCGATAAAATGAAAGTAGCTGTTCAGAGACGCAAGCATCGAATTGGCGCTGGACGTTTTTATAATGAGCTTGCAGATATTCCTTAAAAAGATATAATTGTATTTTTTTATCCCAGTCTTCATCAGCAAACATCAAAAACTTTCTCACATCCCGGCAGTATTTTTCGATCGTGTGGCTGCTTTTTTCCTGTTCTCTCAAATAATCCCTAAATCGTTCCAATTCATTTTGTGTTTCCTGTTTCAATGTATTTCCTCTCTTTCTCACGAAACTTTCTCGCGGATTTGTTTTTTTCGCAGCTGTTTCTTCTTTCACAACTGTGACCACTTTTTCTATTTTCTGAAAAAGTAATCTTATAGTATACGCACCGGAAACAGAAATCTCGCTAAAAAAAACATTTTTTTGCTCTTTAATCGGATTTTTGCAGAACCAGACATCACTGCGCCCGAAATTTTTTCACATGGACTCTCTTTGATCTTCACAATAAAAACAGGACAGCCGCTCCCATATTGCTCGGAACAGCTGCCCTGTTTTTTTATATTTTCTTTTATATTCATTTTACTCGTCCGCCCGGATCGCCCAGCGCATCTTCGTTGAGCGGGCACGCGGGTTCTGTACGCACTCCTGCGCGGACGGGCGCACCACATCTTTGGAATATTCTTTATAGATACCGGCGCGATATCCCTCTTTGAGCGCCGCTTTCACCAGTTTATCCTCTCCGGAATGGAAGGTCAGGATCGCTGCCCGTCCACCCGGTCGAAGCGCATTTGGAAGCTTCTCCATAAACTCATAGAGCACTTCAAATTCCTGGTTTACATCGATCCGGGCGCCTGGAAAACACGCTGACAGGTCTTCTTGACTGTCTCCTTTTTTTCTTTTCCGGAAGGAAATCCAATGTTTTTTCAATGATTTCACGGAGTTTCGTGGTCATATCGATCCGGTTTCCACGGCGGATCTCATCCGTGATCGCTTTTGCCAGCTCCTCGCAGTACGGTTCGTCTGAATTTTCGTACAGCATGCCCGCCAGCTCCTCACGCTCGATCGTGTCAAGGCGCTCGGCGGCGCTGATGCCTTTTTCCTGATTCAGGCGCAGATCCAGCGGCCCATCTACCTTGAACGAAAAACCTCTCTTTCGGATTGTCGATCTGCATGGAAGACACGCCAAGGTCCGCGAGTATAAAATCAAAACCGCCTGCTTCTTTCGCAATCTCATCGATTGTACAGAAGTTCTGGAGACGGATTGAAAGCATGTCCTCGCCATAGCCCGCTTCTTCCAGGCGTTTCCGCGTCTTGGCTGATTCTTCCGGATCTACATCCGTCGCATACATATGTCCCTGCCCTTTCAGGCAGGCCAGCATTACCTTCGTATGTCCGCCATATCCGAGAGTTGCATCAAATCCGACCTGCCCCGGCTGGATCTGCAAAAAGTCCAGAATCTCCTGCACCATAATGGAAATATGCATGCCCGCTGGTGTATTTCCCTTCTGAATCACGTGCTGGATCGTATCCTGATACTTCTCCGGCTGCAGCTCTTTATATTTTTCTTCAAATTTTTTTTGGATAGTTTCCTTTATATCTGACACGCCGTTTGTGTAGTGTCTGATTTTCCTGATCCATAAAAAGCCTCCCATATCTGCTTAGATTTTCCATTGATTTTCCCATCTGTCAAATCGAAAATCATATTGGTTCAACATATATGGAAGGCGTTCAAATGTCAATTCTTTCTTGATTTTTCCAGATAAAACGCAGCATCATAGGTATACAATAAAGGCGTTTTTGGTTGAAATGTTTCTCCGGGCAGATGTTTGCAGATGAGCCATCAAATCTTTCTGTATATAAAATACTCATTCTCCCCAATGTCTGACGCTCCTGCCTGCCCGGATACTCCTTTTCAACGTGCATAGTATGACGAATTGTGTGGCGTTTTGCATCGGCGGGATACTTGACACAGCATCCCGCTTTTCAATAAAATGATTATACATCGTACATTGATGTGCGATACAATCCCTTTTAGCTAATTTATATAATTTTTACTTATTTTTTTCATGTAATTATAAAAAACTATGAGTGTAAAAAAATTGCACCAGAACCCTACATAACAAATATACATGATTGCACATCTTATGGATATCTAACAGGAGGTTTTATGACGCACGATAAAAAACGGCTGCTCTCGATCGGCGAGGCAGCCAAAGCGTTGGAAGTGACCCGGCGCATGATTTTAAATTATGAAGACAAGGGGCTTATTCTGCCGGATCAGAGAGACGGTATCAATGGAAACCGTTACTATACAGCAGACACCGTCTCGCGCATCCGGAGCATCCGCATTCTGCAGAATCTCGGTCTCTCGCTGGATGATATCTATGCCTATTATCACGGCACGACGGATCTGGAGCCGCTGATCGCGCGTCTGGAAGATCTGCGTGACGAGATCAGCCGGAATATTGAGAAATTAAAAAGAACATTCAAAAAGGCACAATGACTTTGAAATCCGACAGATAGAACTTCCCGCCCAGACCGTTTACTGCCAGGATCTGCATTCGACAGAACTTGAAGACAAGAAAGAGCAATTACGTGGCGTCTTCATCAAGGCGATCCGCCAATATGGTTCTGACACCACCCAGCATATGTTTTTCACCGAATACAACCTTTCGAATCCGGGCGATTTTACCTGCTGCATCGCCGTCCCGCCGGAAAGCCGGGGTGAACATCTCGTCACCCTGCCCTGCCAGAAAGCGCTCTGTATCTTTTATCACGGTGCCTATGAAGGTCTTCCGGTAATTGTGAAGCATCTTTGTGCGTATGCTAACAAATATCAGATTCCATTAAAGGGCACCGCCCGCCACCTCTATCTGGAGGGACCGCCCCAGCACAAAAAAATCCTGAGAATTTTCTGACGCAGGTAGCGGTTCTGGTGGCGGATGATACCCTTTTAACCAAAACTAATTTCTCTAATTTTATTATTTTAATTTCTCTGGGCGCAGCACGCATTGACCCACTCTATAAAGTTATCGGCCACGGCAGCCCGCATGGACATAAACAAAGCCCTGATCCGTATAATCCGTAAAACTCCGGTACTCCGTCAAAGCCTCCTGCGCCGCATATCCCGGCGTATTGACTGAAAAAAATACGATCGGCTCCGAACGTGCCTATCTGTACCCAGAATCACTGCCTTACACTTCAATCGCCCCAAACCGGAACGAATACAGGTAGCGCTCCGCCACCCCTTTTTCCTGTTATCTGTTCCAGTGCGCGGGTATAATAGCGCACCTGTGCCTCATAGCGGCGGATCAGAATGTCTGAATTTTCCACATAATCTGTCTTATAATCCACCAGAACCAGCTTACCGTCCTCCTCAAAAGGCGTCGATGATACCCTGTATCAGAATCCGCTCATCCGAATCCCAGTCGCCCATCTCGTGCGCCGGAATACCGATGACGAACTGTTTTTCCCGATACAGTTTCCCCGGCTGCTGCCGCTCTCTGCATGCGTTTTCCCAATGAACTGGCTGTCAGTTTTGCCAGATCTGAGCCGCGCACCAACGCCGCCGCCTCGGCATCCATCCGCCCCTCAGCCGCCAACTTCGCCGGAAATGCATTTAACTCCTGTCTCGACATTGCCCGCTCAAACGGCAAAAAACTGCAACACACGGTGGTACGCCGTACCGCGCGTCGCGCCGCCTTTTTCTTCCTGCTCCTTCTCCATAAACACTGGCAGCGTCGGCAGAAATACCATCTCCTCCTCCTCTTCCTCCATGCCCTTTTTTCTTGAGTTCAGAAACGGACATCTTGGTGTTGAGACTCAGATCGTCCAGGTATGGGTACTGGAAATGGTAGTTGTTGCTGATGATCGATTCTATTTGCCTGATATTTTCGAGCCGATTCTGCGTGTTTGGATGATTCTCGTCATTCGACAAATGGCTGTCCTCCCCCGCCAGCCACCGCAGCCACTCTCTCGATAACGTCTGGCGTATCTGCGTGCCGATCTCACGGTCGATCTGGTCGGAAAGCGTTTCCATCTGATATGAAATCCACGGATTTTTTTCCGGAATACTCATCAAAATCCAATCCAGATACGAGGAAGCCAGCGTCAGAATCGTATACGGAATCGCCCCGTGTTCGGCTGCCACTGCGCTCCACTTCGCAATCCGATCCTCCAATTTCCGGGAGGACGCCGTCAGAATCAATTTTTCCTTCGCACGCGTCAGCGCCACGTAAAGAACGCGCAGTTCCTCGCCCAGCGCCTCCAGTTCCATCCGGCGTTTCATCACATTTTTTTTCTTGAGCGTCGGTCCTTGATGCGCTTCTCACTGTCCAGATAGTCGGTTCCGATTCCCAGATCCGCGTCAATCAGAAGTTTCCCCGCGTATCCTGCTTGTTAAAATTTTTCCCATTCCAGCCACAAACACGATCGGAAATTCCAGTCCCTTGGACTTGTGGATGCTCATGATGCGCACCACCGTTCCTCGGAATCTGCCACCGGCGCTTCACCAAAATCTGTATTGTATTTTTTCAGCTTCTCAATATACCGGATGAAATGGAACACACCCCGGTAGCTCGTCGCCTCATAGGCTGCCGCTTTCTCCACCAGCATATCCAGATTGCCGCGCCGTCCCGCCCCCGCCCGGAAGCGCCGACACATAGCGGTAATAGCCCGTTTTGTCGTAAATCCGGTAGAGGAGTTCGTGCATCGGCAGGTAAACAGATTCCTGGCGGAATGTATCCAGGAGAGTAAAGAGTTTTTGGAGTTTTTCGGCGCAGGTTATTCTTTTGAATTAATTTATTTTTTGAAAACGAAACGCATCCGCGATCGACGAATCGTCACTTTCGTCATTCGACTTCACCGGTCCATCCTCGTTCATATACTCCACAACCGCCCGGTAAAGCCCTGCATCCCGCGACCGGTCAACGCCCGCCTTATGTTCCGCCACAATCCACGCCATCTCCTCATCAGAAACGCCGCCAAACGGCGATTTGAGCACCGACGCCAGGGGAATGTCCTGCATCGGATTGTCAATGACTGCCAAAAGATTCAGCACCGTCTCGACTTCCAGCGTATTAAAATATCCCGTCCGAGACTCTGCGACCGCCGGAATCCCCTGCGTCGCCAGCACCTCGATAAATTCTTCCGCCCATCCGCTAACGCTTCGAAGCAGAATCACAATATCCCCGTACTGCGCCCGACGGTAAGCGCCAAGCTCCTTATCCCAGATCGTGATCCCCCGTTCTTTATCCGTCATCTCACGGATCTTTCCGGCGATCATGCGCGCTTCCAGCTCTCTGGCGGTGTAATCGGCTGCCTCATCATCTAACTCGGGGGATTCCGTCTCTTTCTGCGGCTGCGCCGACAAATCCACCAGCAAAAAGCTCCGTCTTTAACTCATCCAGGCCATCCCGCTCTTCAAAGGCTGCGCCCGGATGCAGTGCCGCATCTTCCGTATAGGATATATTTCCCAGCTTTTCCGTCATGATACGGTAAAAAATCGCATTGATCGATTCCAGTATGTGATCCCGGCTTCGAAAGTTCTGGTGAAGCTCGATCTTCTGGTGCGCGCTCCTCCGACGTATGTGCTGTATTTTTTCCAGAAATAATTCCGGTCTCGCCAGGCGGAATTTATAGATACTCTGCTTGACATCGCCCACCATAAACACATTCGGGCGGTCAAAACGTTCACCGCTGATGCACTGGATCAAGCGTCTCCTGAACCAGGTTGCTGTCCTGGTACTCGTCCACCAGAATTTCGTCGTACTGCACGGCGAGCTCATCCGCGACTGTGCCTGGTACGCGCACTGTCCAGACATTTTTCCCTTGCATCTGATCGTTTTCTTCTGCACTTGAAGTTTCCTCCGCCTCGAACATTCTGCTTCCGGTTCTGTCAGAATCTCCAGCGCAAAATGTTCCAGATCATGAAAATCCACCACATTTTTCTCTTTCTTCTTCGCCCTAAACCGCCGTCCAAATTCCTGCGCCAGCTCCAAAAGTTCCAAAATCCGCTCTTTTCCAGCTTCCATATCCGCAAGCATCTGCCCGGGGATGCAAACAGATACTCTCCTTTAACTTTTCAACTGCTTTTTGACCCGGCTGCGGCAGTCGGAAACAAGCGCCTTTTTTCTCCGGATCGACCTCCCCGTTTTTTGCCGCGGATCGCCGCCAGACGCGAAAAAACGTAAATTGTTCCAATGCCTCCGAGATCGTTTTTCAAACGAACCGGCTGCCCCGCAGACTGCCTCCGCATGGTGCAGATCTTCCTCGATCATCGGCAGGTACGGCATCGGTCCCCCCGTCCCTGGCAGATCTCCCACGCCTCCCGAAGCTGTATTTTCCACTCCTGCGCCTGCAATGCAATATCACGCAAAAGGAACTGCATCCACCCGTCTGCTCCAGCTCTCCCTGTTCGGTCAAGAGCAGCTCCTCACGGCATTTTTTTTCATACCACGCATCCGGCCACGGGTTACTCTGGGCGAAATTGTAGACCTGCATCACATACTCGGCAATTCCACCGTCCGCCTTGCCCGTCGCATACGCGTCCACAAACTCCTCATACCGTTTCCCGCCGTCGCGGTAATAATCTTCCAGCAGCCCATCCATCACATCAGCGCGCATCAGAAGCATTTCGCCCCTCATCGCCGACCCGGAATGCCGGATCGATGTCCAGCCGGTCAAAAATGTTCCCCTCATGATATGCAGGCAGAAGCTGTCGATCGTCGTGATCTGGGTAAACTGAACCAGAACTGCCTGCTGCTGGAGATGTTCATTTTCCGGCTCCGATTCCAGTTTTTTCTCAATCGCCGCCTGGATCCGCTCCCGCATCTCCGCCGCCGCCGCCCGGGTAAAAGTCATGACAAGCAGGCGGTCTATGTCCTTCGGGTTCTCCCCCCTCCGTGATCATGCGGATGATCCGCTCAACCAGCACCGCGGTCTTGCCGCTTCCGGCCGCTGCCGACACCAGGAGGCTTTTCTCGCGCCCCTCAATTACCTGCTTCTGTTCCCTGGTCCAATTTACTGCCATTTCTCGCCCTTTCCTTTTTTCATGACTGGTTCATTCTTTTCATTCCCACAGTCTCAGCCAAACACAAATCTACCGTTCCGTTTCTTATCCTTTTTTCCATCTTCCCCCAGATCTCCTCCGGGCTCAGCTTATCAAAACGCCGGAACTGGTAACCGTCCGTTTTCAAATCAAATCCGCACACACTGTGGTACGGGCAAAATCGCACGCCGTTTTCTGGCCGTTTTTGTACGGCGACGCCGCAATGTTTCCATCCAGAATCTCCCGCCCCATATGCTTCATTTTCCGGTTCACATACGCGCCCAGCACACGGAATTTTTTCTTCCCCCTGCCGCCTGCGAACGCCGCTCAACGATCGCCTCATTTTTAATCGAAACCGGCACAACATCCGAATCCACCGTCGCCTCCTCGCCCAGCCGGTTATCCAGATGTGCCAGTGCCTCCCGATCGCGCCGTTTACCAGCCCATTCATCCGCAGTGCCTTCAAAATATCGGCATTCGTCTCCTCCTCCGACTCCACCGGCTTGCGCTCCACCATCGGATCCTCGATATGATAATAGAAAAGCCCCGCTGGAACCACCGTTTTATCCGGGTATTCCCGCCCGATCTTCTCCATCGCCGCATCCATGTAGACAACCAGCTGCAGCTGCAAACCATAATAAATATCCGTCAGGTCAAATTTCGTTTTTCCCGTCTTGTAATCAATGATCTTAAGGTACAGCCGGTCGCCATCCTCGCAGAGATCGATTCGGTCAATCCGCCCGCGCAGATGGATCGCCTCCTCGTTTGAAAGCGGAATCCGCATCGCTCTCAGGTGATCCATCGGTGAAAAACTGACCTCAAACCCGGCTGGCTCAAAATCACCTTTTTTAGCTGTTCCGTCAGTGCCCAGATCGTCCGATCCGTGATCCGGTATACCTTCCGTTCCAGATACTGGTTCCGGTACGAGCTTCCCCAGAATCGCATTGCCGTATTCCTCCGTGACCGACGCCACACACTCCGCCACCATTTTCTGGCGGTCTTCCTCCGAAATGCCGGAAAAACAGGCGATTTTCTTCTTTCATCCGCGTGAAATACATGTCGATCGCCGCATGGAACAGATTTCCGATATCCGACGGGGCAATCTCGTACATCTGCCGTTCCGACAACTCCAGCCCATACGAAAGAAAATGTGCATACGCACACGACGCATACAGCTCCATACGCGTCACACTGCCCCGCAGAATCGGACTATAGAGCGCCCCGCGCCGCCGCCTTCCCGATGCCCGTATCCTGATAGGTATAAAAATGCAGCATCCGAGAGCGCCTGCATTTCATCCCGGTACGATTCTGCCTGAATAAAGTATCGGTACAACGATATAAACTGGTCATTTTCCCCCGCTTTTTTCATCCTGCAGTCCCCGAAGCACCCAGCTCATGCCAAGCTCCGGCGACCAGAGCGCTTCCTTCTTCTCTTCCTCCGGCTGTTCCAGACGTTTCTCCGGAAATAATTTAAGCAGCTGCAGCATCAGACTCGAAGGACGCATCGCTTTTCCCTCGGCAGAGGACGCCGCACACGACAGATAGAGATAGTCCGACGGCTTTGTCAGCGCCAGATAGAGATAAAATCGCTGCAAAAAAGCTTTCCTCCCGCGCGGTCGGCGCCAATTCTACCTGCATTTCCCGCAGCGCCCGGCGATCCGCCTCCGAAAGGATCCCGCCGCGTCCCGAAACAGACGGCACTATCCCGTCATTGACTCCGGCAAAAAACAACACTTTTATATTGGAAAGACGGGTTCGCGTGATATCGCCGACCACTATCCGGTCCACGACCGCGGGGATCAGTCCTACCTTGATCTCCGCAAAACCGGCGTCCAGAATCTCTGCATACCCCGCTGTCCCATGACCTCCTCGCCGAGAAGCGCCACGATCCGGTCAAACAGATCCATCACCAGCCCATACACCTGCCCGTATTCCTTGGCAAGACTCATATCGCCCACTTCTTCAAACTGCTGCGCCATCGCCGCCAGCTTCTGCTCCATCTCAAGTGCTTCGAGAAAATGGACCAGCGCCTCCGTCCGCTCGCGCACCGTTACTTTGCGGTTGGAAAACACCTCCCGAAGCGGCAGAAATGGTGTGACAACCGCCTCGCGGAACTGATTTAACTCATCCAGATTGATAAGCTCAGCCCCCCGGTACACGCGCTCCCATGTGCTGTTCCACCGCTTAAACCCGCGGATTCCAAGCGCAATCACATAATTTTCCGCCTGATAGATCACTTCCGGTGAAAGCCCCGCAAGCGGCATCACCAGCCCTGTTTTCAGGAATCGAAACACCGATTCATAGGAAAAGCCCGATTGCAGCACCTCCAGCGCCGCCCGGATTAATTCCACCATCGGGTTACTTAAAATATTTTTTTCTTATAATCAATAAAACACGGGATCTGATTCTTCTCAAACTGCCTCAGAATCTCCCGCGAATATGTCTCCAAGTCGCCGGTAATCACCGCGATCTCCCGGTAACGGATGCCCTCCGATGCCACCAGACGCCGGATTTCTCCGCATAAGAAAGAGATTTCCGCCTGCGGGTTGCTGCTTCAATTAGACGCAGGCTTTCCCGGCCGTGTTCAGCCGCAGCCCCGCTTTCGTTCCCGCTCCCAGAATGATACACCTTTCCCCTATATCGGAACAATTCATTTTCAATAAATCCCAGTTCCGGGCTGTCCTTAAATCTCCACATTGGTTTTTCTTTCAACAAAATATCCTCATCCCGGCTGCATCCGGCAGCTGCAGCACGGTCAATCAGACGGCAGACGGTATGACGGCTCATGTAAAAGAGCTTTGCTGCACGCCTCGCGGTACGGATTGTCCTCCGATCCATCGTGACCGTCACGATCACCTTCCGGCAGCACCGGAATAAGAGTTCCAGAAGCCTGATGAGTTGTGAGCAATACGTAACCAGCGTGGTTACTGA
>VOFJ01000658.1_pt1 | contig 22577 bp, 27 predicted proteins | sample 5384081 | NCBI WGS metagenome assembly VOFJ01 (sample SAMN12384729, study PRJNA508395) | human gut metagenome | isolation source: healthy gut I | host: Homo sapiens | reverse complement strand
CATTGTACTTCGTCTGGAAGAGCACATGGGCGGCACAGGCCTGTTTGGCGGTCCGATCCGTGCCGATGGAAGCGAGGACTGCGGTGATGGTTGTTCCGATATTGTCACCCAAGATGATGGGGATGGCCGCGTGGAGGGGCAAGAGGCCCTGTACGCCGAGGGCGATGGTCAGGCCGACCGTAGCGGCGCTGGATTGGACAAGGAGGGTAAGCAGCGTTCCGGCCAGAACCCCCATGAGCGGGTTGTGGCTGAACATGAGGAATAATTCCTTTTCATTCCGGAGGAAACTCATGGAGGATTCCATGGTCTGCATTCCCACGAAAAGCAGACCAAAACCCAAGAGGCCGTTGCCGGCGTACTTCTGTACCTTGGAGCGTCCGAAGAAGGAGAGAAGCACGCCTATAATAATGAAGAGGTAGGCGTAGTCTTGGACTTTGATGGCGAGGATCTGGCCCGTGATCGTGGTCCCGATGTTGGCGCCCATGATGACGCCGATGGCTTGCGTCAGGGTCATGAGCCCCGCGTCGACGAAGCTGACCGTCATGACCGTGGTGGCACTGCTGCTTTGGATGAGAACGGTGACGCAGGCACCCACCAGCACGCCCATGATCGGCGTTTTGGTCAGTGTTCCGATAAGCTGTCGCAATCGGTCCCCGGCTATCAGCTGTAGGGCCTCACTGATCAGCTTGATGGCGAAGAGGAAAAGCCCAACGCCGCCAAGAAGCTGAATGATGCTTTGTACAGACATGAAGACGCTCCTTAGAATTTGGTTCGACTCTTGCCCCATGAAAAGATGAACTGTCAAGGAAATTCCCGGCGAATTCGAATACTCGGCATTCCGAAAAAGGGGAACCGCATTTTTTTAGAGTACCATGATAATAAAAATACCCTTTATTTATCGCGTGTTATTTGCCAGCGTCGTTCGTGGTGTGGAAAAAATGTCGATTTTTCCAAAAAAAAGCTTGCCAGCCATCCTGAATTTCGCTAGTTACATCGCTGCACGACGCGGAGAGGTGTCCGAGCTGGTCGAAGGAGCACGACTGGAAATCGTGTGTACTAAAAGGTACCGGGAGTTCGAATCTCCCCTCTCCGCCATTAGAAGTAATTTCAAGTGCCGCCAAGCATCATTAAGTGCTTGGCGGCACTTCTTTTGCCCCTTTCAGGGGCTTTTTTCGTGTTGCCGAATGCCGTTGAGTGAAGTTGACAGCCGCGATTTTTTTGGGGCAACAATAGGGGCAACTATCTACTATACCCATGGAGTTGCCCCAATGCCTCTGACAGATACGCGGATCAAAGCAGCCAAGCCCACGGATAAGGTCTACAAGATTTATGATGCCGAAGGGTTGTACATTGAAGTCCCGCCGACCGGCAGCAAGCGGTGGCGGTTCAAATACAGGATAAACGGCAAAGAAAAACGGATCAGCCTCGGTATCTATCCCGAGATTGGTTTAAAGGATGCGCGGGAAAAACGTGATGAAGCCCGAAGGCAGGTTGCGGCGGGCCGGGACCCCAGCGTCATAAAAAACAAGACTGCATATGCGGAGAAAACCTTTCAGCACATAGCCGACGAATGGGTTGCGCTTCATCGGGCAACATGGGCTCCGCGTCATACGGAAACGGTCGAGCAAAGGCTGAGAAGCTACATTTATCCGGAACTTGGCAATGTCCCTTTGAAGGACATTACCCCGATTGAAGTCCTGAGCGTGATCAAGGCGATTGAAAAGAGGGGAGCTTTGGAGGCGGCCCGCAGGACACTCGCGATCTGCTCGCAGGTTTTTCGATATGGAGTCGCTTCGGCACTTATCCCCAGTGACCCCTGTCGGGACCTTAGGGGAGCACTTGCGCCACGGGAAGAGGGGCATTTTCCGGCATTGGTGGATCGGGATGGCGCAACGGCAGTGATGCGGGCGATCCATCATTATAAAGGATCGGCTGTTGTCCGATTGGCGTTGCGTGTGCAGGCTCTGACCTTCGTACGCCCCGGCGAGTTGCGGTGGGCGAAGTGGCCGGAGTTCGATATGGCGGGTGCGCTCTGGGTGATTCCCGCGGAGCGCATGAAGATGAAGCGGGAACACTGGGTTCCCTTGTCAAGGCAGGTATTGGAGATCCTGGAAGAGCTGCATGAGATCACAGGTCATCGGGAATACCTGTTCCCGTCGATGCGGGCGAGGAAGGATGTGCCCATTTCTGAGAACACGCTCAACGCAGCACTCAAGAGTTTGGGCTTTGACGGCATCCATGTGGCGCACGGTTTTCGGGCGATGGCTTCAAGCCTTCTGAATGAAATGGGCTGGCGCCCGGATGTCATCGAGCGCCAGCTTTCGCATGTTGAAGAAAACAAGGTGCGTGCAGCGTACAACCGGGCGGAGTACATTACCGAGCGCCGCCAAATGATGCAGGCTTGGTCTGATTTTCTCGTTGGGTTGGCTTCCACTTCCCCGCAATAAAAGCGTTGATGTCAGATTCCCTCCAGAACCGGCACCGCCCCTTCTTTTGGGATTGCGGTGCCTTTCCTTCCCTGTGACCACTTCCGCCACGTTGAGGAAACCACGCCTACACGACCGATGAAATCCTTGAGCTTCAAAAGGCGATCTTCTGCCATATCAAGTCGTCTCCAGATGAAGCAAGCTCATGCACGCTCCGTCTTGTGAAGGTAAAAGAGGGCATGAACTCCAATTACAGCCCCATGACACCGGGAACGCCGACCCGGTGGAAGGTATTCATGAGCAGAGCATCCATCACGTCCGCGACATCTCCGGCGTCGACGTCGGTTGAACATTGGCCAGCTGCGTGCATGATGCTTTTGAACGATACCAGAGGGGAAAGGGCTCCTTCCAGTTCGTCCCGCCGCATGGATACAGTATCCGCCGCCGCTTTTTGCAGGTTCGCGATCCGGCGCGCTTCGTTGCCAGCGGCATAGGCGACATTCCATGCAGGGGATTCTCCTGGGATGGCATTGGGCTTTTCCATTTTTAGCGTATTCATCTCTTCATCAGCGAGCCGTTCGGCCATCGTCACGATCCGGCTTGCGCCGTCAAGGGAATGGGTTTCCAGAGTGCTTTTGTGCATGGCGGCTGTCCTTTGCTTGAGTGGTGAAAATCGTCAATCCCTGACCTCATTCCCTGCCGTCGCTTGCTTTCCCGCTCCCGTGGGCTTGCGGCTTGCCGTGCTCGGTACTTGTTGAGGCTGCGTTTGCGGCACTTCAAGACTACTATTCCGGTCCGGGGACGCGTACTTTTCGACTCGTGCCGTTTGGCAAAATCAATATTGCCAAATGTCAAAATTGAAAGCAAGTAAAAATTGACAAAAAGAAAATTTATACAGAATCCTCACCTTGCAATATTGACAAACAGCACAAACGAAAGGGCCTGAAACCGGAAGGTATCGGCCCTTTCGTTTTAACGGTTATGCGAGCTTGCGCAGTGCGAGCGCGGCCTGGAGCGATGACTGCGCCAGCCCGAGGCTGTACCAGGCGGCGTTGATGTGGTGTTTGATGGCCTTCTCGACTTCAAACGGAACCGAGCCGATGCCGCTCAGTTCCCTGCGCACGGTGATATGCGTCCAGTTTTCAGTACCGTCGAGGGCGAAGAGGGCTTTTTCGATGTCGGCGAACAGGCGTTCCGTGGCGGGGAGGCCGGGGAGCCTTTGGGGAACGGGGCGGCGGGTGATGACTTCCGGCACGGTGGACAGGGTGTCCAGAATGTTCCGCCATGCGTCCGTCTGGCGGGCAGCGTAGCTCTGGGAGAGGAAGATGATCCCCTCGCGGGAAACCATATACTGCGGGCAGCGCTGGCCCTTGGCGTCTACATAGTTCCCCCTGACGAAAGCGTCCCGTTGCGGGCAGACGGCGGCGGCGCGGCTTATGGCGTCGAGCACGGTGGAGTGGCGCTTATGCAGCTCTCCGGCGATGGTGCGGGAGGAGATGCGGGAGAGGGTGCCTGTGGGTGGCGTCTGGGCATCGACGGGCACCCTGTCGCCGTACCGTTCGATGACGTCGAGAACCCACTTGCGGAACGCCTTGGCGACGGGTGTCCGGGCGAACATGGCGAGGAGGTGGCAGCCGCGGAGGGAGAAGATGCGGGCACGGCCAGAACTTAGCTTTCTGGGGAGTCCATTTTGGCCTTCTGCGACGATTTCAATAAGTTGCGTCATATCGGGCGTGAATTCATCGGCGTTTCTACGATACAGACGGGATACCATTTCTTCGCCGGAGTACCCTAAAGCACGTGCGAGTTCGACGGCGCGAATCCAAAGACTATTCTGGTGGGTGACGGGGGAGAACGTGAAATCGTTAAAGCAGAGGGAAGCGGTCATAGTGACTCCTTATGGGGGTGTTGAATTCCCTTCTCGAATAGAAAAGGGCCGGGAGCTTCAACACCGCCATAAGAACGGCCCATACACCTTCCCCTTGCGGGTATTGTATAATGGATGGACTCCCGGCCCAAATACAGGCTGGATAATAGACCACTCCCAAGGTGAAAAACACTCTTGACAGGGCGTAAAAAATCCGCATCTGCGGGCGCGGTATCCGCTTATGTCGGCTGTTGAAGGCCGTACGGATACAACGCCACAAAAAGGGTGAAATGTCAAGATTAGCTCGGTTTCTTCCAAAGGCAAATATTTACGATCAGTTCTTCTGGGGTGTTTTTCTTCCACTGCTATTACATAGCTATAGTTTGCTTTCAGCAAAGGAAAAACTACCGCAGCATCTTTTTTGCCGAGTTTTCCAATATCGGCGGATGTAGAATCGGGGAGAACACGGACAACAAATTTTTCTTCTATCGGATCTTCTTCCCATTGAAGATCAAGCAAGGCTCCTTCTTCCAATTCTTCGACATTTTCCTTTCTGCTTTCCCCCACCTCGTTATATCCAGTAATGCCAATGACTTTTGTTCGAATAATTGTAGACCCTTCAGGGGGCATGAAGTGTACATCGACCTTTGCACCGTAGTTTTTTCCTTCTTGCCCTCCCCAAGGCCCGTCAATCTTTGCCAAATACGAAAAGCCATTATCAAGAAAAATCAGAAGCAAAAACAGCTTTATCTCGTGAAATATAGCCGATCTTCCCCATAGCTCCTACAACAGCAACAGCACTATACGGATCTTCTGGGTGATTTGGTTCACGTATCAAATCAACAGCTTCTCCAGACTGCATATGCGAAAGAATTTTTTGCCGACTCACACCGTCTTCATTGTTGAAGGTAACGCCAGTAATCTTCATGGATTCCATGAAGATGGTTCCGTCTTTTGGCTTATTCCAAGCATTCCACGATATTTCTCTGGTTCTATTTTTGATTTCAGGTGGTTCCTTCCCTTCTCGTTCCGTCTCAGTTACCTGAGACGGAACTACGGTAGCAAGGGCATTATCCTTTTTACCAAATAAAAAATTTAAAAAGCCCCATATATTCCTCCTCTGAGTATAGAAAATCCTTTTATATTTTCACACCACAGGGTAGAGGGAAAGTCAAGGCGGCGGGGGACGAAAAAGCCCCCTCACGGTGGAGGGGCTTAGAGATAGGTCAATGTCTTTTACCGTCAAGAATCAAAGAAACAGCAGAAATAATTAAAAGGATAAGTAGGCAAAGAAGGGCAAATATTGGCTCATAATTACTTTCTTCTTGAGAGAGAAGCAAACCTAGTCGCACACAAATTTCTTTTAGTGAGTAGTGCAATACTAGGAACTAAACAGAGTGCATAAATGCCTATGGGTTTTATTAAAAAAGTCCAACTACAAGTTGGAATTACTTTTTTGCATATATCAGTAAGTGCAATATCTGTTTTCTTTTTGAGTTCTTCATAATGATTTTCTATATAAGCAAGAAGCTCCTCTTCGCTGACATCTTCCTGTTTTCCTTGTGTCTTACGTATCTTTTCAATCTGTGTTCGTGCGAGCTCATATAATATTTTTTTCTTCAATGGATGTTTCCTCTTGAAGAAAATTTATAAGTTCCTTTCATGTGCTTCATGAGGGGTACATATTGTTTCCTAGGCAAGATTTTTAATGCGCTCTGCAAGGTACAACGATAGGGAGCCTCTTTTTGAAGCTTTATTAGAAATAAGATTATTAAAATGACGAGAAATGTTTTCCAGTTTTTGAGTGTTATACCGTTCATCATAAGAGCGGAGTGCTGGAGTCTGAGAGCGCAAATTTCTATCTGGCAAATCATGATGCTAGCACCAATGATGATATCAAATACGCCCTCATTTTTTTTAAGAGTAAAGGCATATGCCCTTCATATCCAGGATTAATATAGCAGCCTGTAGACACATTTAAACCTATACTTACTAGACTATTTTTATTGTAAATTTTTGCATTACAATAGTCTGGTATTTTTATTTTCTCCAGTGTCCCCCCCATCACGATATCACCCGGCTTTAGAGTATAAGGCTCTGAGAGGTCACGTTCTAGGAAATGATCAGCTATAGTTTCGCTATCGAAACGGAGATCGATACATTCATTTTTCTTAGGGAGTTGAATCTTGCTTCCTAGACGCAAATCTATTGAGGCGGGCTGAATTTGAGATACATCCAGAGGGGTAAGCTCCAGTTTTCCTTCTTTGATTAGCGCAAAAATATCTTTATCGGATAGAGTCGACATGACATACCTCCGCGTGAAACGTTCTCTTGGAAGAACTATTCTAAAAAAGGAGTAATGGCAATGATCGGTCGAAAGCTTTTACAGGTGGATAGCTTTAGTTTGTAGCCCTACAACACCCTTCCAAACCACCGCACCCGTCCGTAGACACGGAAAGCTTCAAGGTCGGGGCCTTCCACCGCTACGTCCGCAAAATCGCGGTTTTCCGAGCGCAGAAGCCAGCCGCGGGCAGTGCGCTGGAGACGCTTGACCAAAAGCTCCTCACCGAGGCCCACGAGAAAGATCTTGCCGTCGCTCGGTTCCTTGACCGACTGATCCACGAGGATGGTGTCCTTGTGGCGGATGAGCGGTTCCATGCTGTTGCCTATGACGTCGAGCATGACGGATTCCTTGGAGTGGATGCCCACGCGGTTCAGGAAGTCGCGGCGGAAGGCGTAATACCCGAGCACTTCGTCGGACGTGATCAGGGACGAACCCGCTCCGGCCCGTGCGGTCACCTTCGGAACCATGTCATACCCCTCGAGACGTTCACCATGTTCCGGGACGTCAATTCCCATGAGATCAAGGGCTTTTCCCAGTTCGTTGAGCGTAGGTGTGCGATCCCCGAGAAGCCAGCGGCGCAGCGTGTGCGGGTTGATGCCAAAGTAGGATCCGGCAGCCGTTACATTGCCGTTGAACTCGCGTTCGACGTAATTTTTCAAAATGTGGAGGATTTTTTCTGCGTACATGGGATAATTGTATGGAAACAATTGACATATGTCAATTTGACTAAGAGAGATTTTTGTCTTGCATTTAGTTTGACAATAGTCAATAATCTTGACTTATGAACACACTCGCATTGCTCATCAATCAGATGGGGCTGACCCCGGCGGAAGCCGCCAGGCGGACGGGCATCGCTTATGCCACCGTGTGGCGGCACTGTAACGGGACACGCGCCATCTCGGCTGAGGACGCCGTCAGGTACGAGCGGGGGCTTGGCATCAGCCGCCATTTGCTCCGGCCGGATCTGTGGGCCACTCCGGTGTCGTCCGTAAACGCAGGAGGGCACCCATGAACGGTTTTCGCATCATTACCGCCGATGAGCGGATGGAGGAGCAGAGCGGCATCAAGGGCGTCATCTTCGGCCCGGCGAAGATCGGCAAGACTTCCCTTTTGTGGACGCTTGACCCGGAGACGACGCTGTTCCTCGACCTTGAGGCGGGCGGGCTGTCCGTACGGGGCTGGGGCGGCGACTCGCTCGAGATCCGGGACTGGGAGACGGCCCGGGACGTGGCCTGTTTTCTCGGCGGGCCAAACCCCGCCATGCGTCCGGACCAGCCGTATAGTCAGGCTCATTACGATTATGTGCTTGGGCAGTATGGCGATCCCGCCACGACGGAAAAATACCGGACTCTCTTCATCGACTCCATCACCGTGGCCTCGAGGCTGTGTTTCCAGTGGGCATCGGGCCAGCCGGAAGCTTTCAGCGAGAAGACGGGAAAGCCGGATTCCCGCGGGGCGTACGGACTGCTCGGAAAGGAGATGATCCGTTGGGTGACGCAGCTTCAGTATATCCGTGGGCGAAACGTCTGGTTCGTAGGCCTGCTGGACGCCAAACGGGACGACTTCAACCGTGAGTTTTTCGAACCGCAGATTGAGGGAGCCAAGACCGGACTGGAACTCCCCGGCATTGTGGATCAAGTCGTCACCATGACCGAATTGAAAGCGGACGACGGGGCGCCGTACAGGGCGTTTGTCTGTTCCCGGCCCAACCCGTGGAACTATCCGGCCGGAGACCGGTCCGGCAAACTGGACATGATCGAACAGCCTCACCTTGGCGGGCTGATGGAGAAAATCCACCGGGGCGAACGCAAGGCTATTTCTTCTTACACCTATAATCTGAAAGGATAAGTCATGAGCTACGATTTCAACGGCGCCGACAGGCAGTCTTCTGGTTTCGACCCGATCCCCGCGGGCACCATCGTCCCGTTGACCATGAGCATCCGGCCCGGTGGCGTCGGCGATGGAGGCTGGTTCAAGCAATCGCAGTCGTCCGACGCGCTGATGCTGGACTGCGAATTCGTCGTTTCCGAGGGTCCGTACGCCAAGCGGAAGATTTGGCAGTTTTTGATCGTTTCCGGCGGCAAGCTGAATGAACGCGGCGAATCCACAGCCGGCAACATCACGCGGGCTACTCTGCGCGCCATTCTGGAAAGTGCACGGGGTATTCGTCCCGACGATATGGGAGAGTCCGCACAGGCCGCGCGCCGCATCGACGGCTGGCAGGATTTTTGCGGGCTGACGTTCATTGCCAAGCTCGGCGTCGAGAAGGACAAGACCGGGCAATATGCCGACAAGAACCGTATCCATACGGTGATCACGCCGGACATGAAGGAGTACAGCCAGCCGCAGGCGACCTCCAGCTCCGGGTGGAGTGCGCAACAGGAGCCCGCCCGTCCTTCTGCACCCGCTCCGTCCCCTACCCCCGTTCCCGCTTGGGCGAGGTAGAAAAATGATCTTGCGGCCGTACCAGGAACAAATGGTTTCCAAGGCTGTCGCCGCGCTGAAAAAGCATGGCGACACCTTGGCGGTGGCGCCGACGGGCGCGGGCAAAACGGTGCTCCTGTCGGCGCTCGCCGGACGTGTCGGCGGAAAGCAGCTTATTCTCCAGCACCGTGACGAGTTGACCTTCCAGAATGCGAAAAAATATCGGGAGGTCAACCCGCGCGTCCGCGTCGGGATGTTCAACGCCGACATCAAAGACTGGAAAGGGGACGCCACGTTCGCCATGGTGCAGACGCTGTGCCGGGACAGGGCTCTGTCCACCATTCCCAAACTGGATCTGCTCGTCATCGACGAGGCGCATCACGCCGTGGCCCCGAGCTACCGCAAGGTCGTGGACGCCGTGCGGGATAAAAACCCGGACTGCCGGATTTTTGGGGTCACGGCCACGCCTGCGCGGGGCGACGGGAAAGGTTTGCGCCATATCTTCAGCAATTGCTGCGATCAGCTTTCCCTGCACAGCCTGATCGCAATGGGGTTCCTCGTACGGCCCCGGACGTTCGTCTGCACGCTTGAAGGCACGGACGATCGGCTGGCGTCGTTGCGCAAGACCGCTTCCGGCGAATTCGACATGAACGAGGCCGAGGCCGTGCTGGATATGGAGGTGCACAATGCCGCCGTGGTGCGGGAGTGGAAAAAGCTCGCGTCGGACAGAAAGACCATCGTGTTCGCCTCCACTGTGCGCCATGCCGAACACGCGGCGGAAGCCTTTCGCGCCGAGGGTGTGAATGCGGCGGTCGTGAGCGGCAAGACGTCATCTTTCGAGCGGGCCGCTCTGCTGCGGCGTTTCGACGAGGGCGACGTGCAGGTTCTGGTCAACGTCGCGGTGCTGACGGAGGGGTACGACTCTCAGCCGGTGAGCTGCGTCGTTCTGCTGCGCCCGTGCTCATTCAAGTCCACCATGCTCCAGATGATTGGGCGCGGGCTGCGCACCGTGGATCCGGCCCGCTATCCGGGGGTGGTGAAGACTGATTGCGTCGTCATGGATTTCGGGCGGTCGTTAACGACGCATCGGGATCTGGAAAGCAAAGTGCGCATGGAGGACAAGCAGAAACCATGTCCCGAATGCGGTGCGGAAATCCCCTGCGGCGTCATGGAATGTCCGATTTGCGGCCATGTGTTCAAGGGGCCGGAGCGGGCCGCGCCTGGAGAAGTCGGTTCCGATGATCCGGAAGTCGTGTCCAATGTGGTCATGGAGGAAGTGGATATACTGACCGCTTCTCCGTTCCGTTGGTGCGACGTGTTCGGCTCCGGTCGGGTGATGCTGGCCAGCGGGTTTGAGGCATGGGGAGCGGTGTGCTCTGCGGATGGAGAACGGTGGCTTGCCTTGGGCAGATTGAAGGACGAGCGGGCTCTGCGGCGAATCATGGTGGGGGAACGGGTGCAGGCGTTGGCCGCCGCGGACGACTTTCTGCGCATGAACGAAAGCGACGACGCGGCGAAGAAGAATCGGCGCTGGCTCAACGACGCGGCCACGGCGAAGCAGTGGGAACTCCTGCAGCGGCTTGGCTACGGGCAGGAGGATATGTTCACGTTCACCAAATACAGCGCCGCCTGCACCCTGAATTTTTTCTGGAACAGGCAGGCCATTGAACGGGAGGTGCTTCATGCCTGATTTGGAGCTGCTTGCGTCCCGGCTCGGTTCGGCGGGGCTTTTGGAGAAAACTGTATGCGGGTTCACCAAGCAAGAGGTGGATCTGCTGTGTAGAAGTGTGCTGGAAGCGTACGGTGAGCCTCTTTTGCCCGGAACGGGGGAAACCATGTTCTTTTGCCGGTACGGCCAAAGGGTGGGCAAAGACTCCGTTCACTGCCGCGCCGACTTATACGCAGCCGGAGTGTTCACTATTCCGTCCGCGCTGTACGGCGTCTCGATTTTCTATTGCCTGCATTACTGCAATGTTACGGCGAAAAGCTAGGCGCGTTCCCTACGAACAGTACTTGAAGACCGGTCACTGGGAAGCCCGTCGGGAAAAAGCTCTCCGGCTTGCCGGGCGGCGTTGTCAGGAATGCGGCTCTGCTGAACGGTTGGAAGTCCACCATCTTTCGTATGATCGCCTTTTTCAGGAACGGGACGGCGATCTCATTGTGTTATGCCGCCGGTGTCACGGAAAACGGCATGCGTATTTTAACGAGGTTGATCTCATGCACAAGCCGGAAGAGCCGCAGGGGCTGGATTTCAATCACAGGTTCAAGGGACGCCGGATTTCAATGCTTATTGACGCCGCCGTAAGGGCGGAGCGGGAGAAAGACGCGCCGCGCGATTATCTTGGAGCGTCGCGTATCGGCCACCACTGCCTGCGCGCGCTGCAATACGAATTTTTCAATACTCCAAAGGATGTTCCTTTCGAAGGGCGCATCTACCGTATCTTCCACCGCGGGCATCATGGCGAGGACTGGATGGCGGAATGGCTGCGCATGGCTGGATTCGTCCTGCGGACGGTTGGGGTGGACGGGGCGCCAGTTCGGCTTCTCCACCGGAAAGGGGCGCATCCGTGGGCATTGTGATGGCGTGTTCGTGGGCGGCCCTGAGGAACAAGGGCCGTACCCGCGCCTCTGGGAGTGCAAGGTGCTTGGCTCAAGGGCTGGAACAAGCTGGACAAGCAGGGGTTGGAGAAGGCGTATCCCGAATATTTCGCGCAGGTGCAGTTGTACATGGCATACCTGAACCTGTCCGAAAATCCGACCCTGTTCACCGCCATGAACGCCGACACCATGGAAGTATACGATGAAAGCGTCCCTTTTGAACCTGGCAGGGCGCAGGAGCTTTCCGACCGGGCCGTGACGGTGATTCGGGCGTGTGAGGCGGGGGAACTGCTTCCCCGCTGCGCAGCGGACGAAGATTGTTTTTCCTGCCGCTTTTGCGCGTATAGGACAAGGTGCTGGCATGTTTGATTTCGATTTCAATACGGCCTCGGTCATTACGCAGGAACCCGTGCGCCCCCCATTGCCCGCGTATGACGCCGTGGAACGATTCGCCAGGCAATGTTTGATGCCGGGCTGAGGCCGGATGAAATCGCGGACACGTCAGGTCTGGCGATGCCGGAACGCTGTCCCGTTGCGGACGACAGGCCGGGGAAGAAGTCCGGCTGGTACGTCTTTTACGGCGACGGCGTTTCGGCAGGCGCGTTCGGCAATTGGAAGACGGGCGAAGAATGGAAGTGGTCGGGCAAGAGCCAGTCCACCATGACATCGGCGGAACGCGAGCAGTTCGCTCAAAAAATGGCACGGGCCAAACGGGTCAGAGAAGCCCAGAAAGCGGAGAACGCCGCACGGGCCCGGGAACGGGCCGAACGGGACTGGGAGAGAGCCGCTGAGGCTGTCACCCATCCCTATCTCGTCAGAAAGAAGGTTCCGTCCTTCGGCCTTAAGATCCTGGCCGGGAAGCTGTTAGTACCGATGCGTGACGCACAAGGAACGCTGAGTTCCTTGCAGGAAATTTATGCCGACGGAGAAAAGAGTTTTCTTTTTGGCGGGGCGAAGCAGGGTCGGTTCTTCACCATCCCCGGCACGGGGAAGGTCGCCGTCTGCGAAGGCTACGCCACTGCGGCGAGCATACACATGGCGACGGGGTGGACGACAGTAGTTGCCTTTGATGCCGGGAACCTGCTTCCAGCGGCGCAGGCATGGAGAGAGGCCCACCCCGGCGACGCCCTTGTCATTTGCGGGGACGATGATCGCTGGAAGGACAAGAATGCCGGGCGTGAGGCCGCTGAGGAGTGCGCCCGGGCGATGAATACGGTGGCCCTGTTTCCTGCGTTCGTCAATCCTGCGGGCAAACCTACCGACTGGAACGATCTCTGCTGCGCCGATGGCGTGGAGGAAGCGAGGCGTCAGCTTCTGTCCGGCGAGCGCGATACCCGGCACTTCCTATTTCGGCTCGACACTGAGGGACCGTACCCCACGGCCCGCTATACTCGCCAGACGCCTCCGGAATTGAAATGGGCCTTCAGGGACATGGTGCTCATGGGTAGCCCCTTTGTGCTCTGTGGGGCGGGCGGCACGGGCAAGACCTCCATGAGCTTGCAGCTGGCGGCGTCGCTGGCCACGGGCCGGGCGTTGCTCGGGCCGGCGTTTACGCCGGGCGTGCGCGGCAGGACGCTGGTGTTGCTCTGCGAAGATCCGGAGGAACCTATCTGGCAGCGTACGCATCGGGTGGGGCAGGAACTTAGCGCCGAGGAATTGGATGCTTTCGACCGCATGGTCAACATCCAGATTTGCCTTGGTGAGGACATGCGGCTGGTGCGCGACGACCCGGCGCGGGGGCTGACGACCACAGAAGCCTTCGATGCTCTGCTGGACGCCGCCAGGCGTATGCCGGATCTCGCCGCCGTCATTCTGGATCCGCTCAACCTCCTGCATGGTGCGGACGTGGAGCGCAACGAGGAGGCCGCGCAGTTCTTTTGCTCCAAATTAGCCCAGCTCGGCAGGGAAAGCGGCGCGGCTATCATCGTGGTCCACCATAGCGTCAAGAACGGCACGGGACGGGGCGATAAGTTCAATCTGGAAGAAGCGCTGCACGTGGACACCGTGCGCGGATCCGGGGCTATTGTGGCCGGGATGCGCGGGGCCTGCAATCTGGTGGTTCTGCCTCCTGGTGTGGCGAAAAAGCGGCTCAATCTTCCGGCGATGCCGCGCCCCGGCGAGTATCTGGCGGGCAAGGCCAGTAAGCTCAACTATGCGGCACAAGGGGATATGTTCTTCCTGCGCCGCGGGGAAAATGGCGTCCTGTACCCGGTGGCGCCCGCACGGAAAGAAGGGATCGCCCCGCCAGCGGACATTATGCCCCGCGTCTGCGCCAAGGTTGCGGATCTGGCGAAGGAAAGCCGCCACATCACTCGGCGCTCCTTCATTCGCGTGTATGATTCCGAATGGGGTGTGTCACGAAGATTGCTTGACGACGCCATTGAGCGGGCGTTGTTCGAGGGTTGGCTGGAACTCTGGGAGACGGCGAACGAGTCGGGGAGGAAGACCGTTTATCTGGTGCCGGGCGAGAACTACGATCCGCCGGAAGAGCGACCGTTCGACTTCAATCCGACCGGAGCCTGACCCGGTAAAAAAGGGTCGGGAGAAGTGGCAAAGAGAAGTGGCAAGAAGTGGCAACAGGAGAAGCGGCAAAGTGGCAAGAAGCGGCAAAAAAGGGTTTGCCACTTCATAACATGTTGATTTGAAAGATTTTTGAGAAGTGGCAAAAAAGAGAAGCGGCAGAAAATGTTTGCCACTTCGTAAGTAGCTGATTTTATGAATGTGGCAAAGCGGCAAAAGAGTCTCCCCTTTCAGGGGAGGGGTAAACCCCTCCTCCCCTGAAGGGAGGGAGGGGATTCTCCCCTGAAAGAGAAAGGGGCCGCGCGATGGTGAATCGAAAAAGGAGACGTGCTATGTGTGAGTATGACGAAAAGATGGTGTTTCCCACGATTGATGACGACGGTGATGGGGGGCGCAGGATGGTCGGCTATGAGGGCTATAGATTCCCGGAGATGAGCCTTGACGAGTTGGAGGCTTATTTCCTGCGGTGCATGAAAGGGGCGCAGTCTTTCGTGGATGAACAGGGCAGCGATGTTGACGACAGCATACTGAGTGTGCTTTCCACCGCCGGAAACGCCCTGATTGTGTGCCGGATGATGCGGCACAGCCTGACGGAGTATGAAAAGGATCAAGCACGGAGAAAACACGTCCTCAGATTTGTCGGGAGAAAGGGGGAAGCATGAGCCCGTTCGAGAGCGAGAACAGACCGGGGCGTCTCCGAAAATGCCCTCCCTGTCCGATATGCGGACGAAATGAGATGCGTTGTTATGGCAAGCGTCGCCATGGCTCCATGGTTACGCGTTTCTACGGCTGCCAACACTGTCAATACACGGACGTGTGGGTCGAATCCGCAGATGGGAGACATGGCTACTGGCGTAAACTGAGAAACAGTCCAACAAACCCTTGAGCTTCACCCCCTTCTTCATGCTACGCTCCTGACCAAACTTAGGAGCGTTTTTCATGCACTATACCGAAGCTCGTTGGTCCGGGAAATGGCCGAACTTCACCCCTAAGGAGATCGCCTGCAAATGCTGCGGGGAGATCGTCGTGGACGAGGCGAGCATGGACGCGCTCCAGCGGCTCCGCGACATGTGGGGCGAGCCCCTCGTCATCAACTGCGGTCACCGCTGCTTCAGGCACAACAAGGAAGTGGGCGGGGTCGCGCATTCGCAGCATCTGACCCTCGCCTTTGATGTCCGTATGCCGAAAGAGCGGCATGAGGCATTCATCAAGCTGGCCCGTAAGTGCGGGTTCCGGGGCATCGGCCATCGGGGCTACGAGAACTTCGTGCACCTCGATATGGGGCTGGAGCGGGAGTGGTGATGAATATCGAACGCATCGCCTGCGCCGTCTTTGCCGTGGCCTGCCTTGCTCTCGGCGTGTTGGCGTCCATCGTGACGGAGCAGCGGGATCTTGCCCGGCAAGACGCCGTAACATGGGAGGAAAGCGCAAAGCGAAACCGTGCCGCGCTCGAGGACATGACGGCGGCCCATGCCAAACTTCAAGAAAGCCTTGAAGAACGCGAAGGGAAGCTGGCGGCGTTGGAACAGGATCGGGAACGGCAGCGCGTGAAGCTGCGGGAGGCCATGCGGAATGACAGGCAGACTGGCGATTGGGGCGGCACTGTGCTGCCTCCTGCCGTTGACGGGCTGCTCAGGTAAGCCGATGGCGACCATGCCCGTTATAATCCGGCAGGATGCCCCGGCGTACCTGACGGCGGAAACGCCCACCCCCTTGTGGGACGGCGTGACGAATGCCGATCTGCTCGGCTACGCGCTGGATCTGCGGCAGGCGCTCGGCGCGTGCAATGCGGACAAGGCGGCGATACGGGCCGCAGCCGGGAAGGAATGATGATGCAGCCGCCCGCCCCGTTGGAGGGGCTTGCCTACTACACGCAAAGCCTGCTGGCCTTGTGGCCTGAGAAGGCCGTCATAGGTTCGTGCGTCGCGGGTGCCGTCTCGCTGTTCGGCGGGGATGCCTATCTGTTGTGGATGCTTGGGGCCATGCTGGTGGCCGACTTTGCCTTTGGGCTGGCGGACGCCGTGCGGCGCAGGCATTTCCGTTGCCGGATGCTGGCGCACGGGGCGCTCAAGTTCCCGGCCTACTGCCTTTACTTGCTGATTGTCGGCGTGGTCAACGCCAGCCTGTCGCGGTCTTTCGGCGGGTTCGACATGCCGTTGCTGAACCTTTTCATTGCCTACCTGATCATCACGGACGCCGTATCCGTCATTGCCCACATGCAGCGGCTCGGCATCCCCGTGCCGGACCTGTTGCGGCGGGTGCTTCTCCGCAGCAAGCGGAAGGTGGAGCGGCGGGTGGATGAGGCCGTGGGCGGGGACGACGATGCCCCCTAGACCGCTCAAGGTGTGCCGCCATGCCGGATGCCATGAGCTTACCCGCGATCCGTCCGGCTACTGCCCGAAGCACAAGGACGCGGCGGAAGCGCGGGCGAGGAAGTGGAAGGCCGAACAGGACAGCCAGCGGGAGAGCGCATATCGGCGCGGGTACGGTGCGAGGTGGCGGAAGCTGCGGGCGCAGATCCTTATGGATGAACCGTTGTGCCGGGAGTGCCGCAAGGCCGGGTGCATCGTGCCGGCGACGGACGTTGACCACATTGTGGCCAGAGCCGACGGCGGGACGGACGACCGGAGCAACCTGCAACCCCTCTGCCATGCCTGCCACAGCCGCAAGACCGTCCGGGAGAACGGCGGGCGTGCGGTGACACGATGAGGGGGGGATCAAATGTTTGGTGCTACCACCGGAAGACCGCATAGGGCAGGTGGATTTTTGTTTGTGCAAAATGGGGGGAGGGGGTCAACCGGGATATGGCGGGACGTAAGCCGTTGCCGACACATTTGAAAATGGTTCGCGGGACGCTGCAGAAATGCCGGATGAACCCGGATGAGCCAACCCCGGACCCGGAAATCCCCGACGCGCCGCCGCACCTGTCGCCGGAAGCGCGGGAGGAATGGGAACGGCTGGCGCTCGAACTGTATGAACTCGGCATCCTGTCCACCATCGACCGGGCGGCACTGGCGGCCTACTGCCAGGGCCTATGGACGGTGGGTCGAGGCGGAAGAGCAACTCGCAACATCGACGGCACCATGAAGCTCACGGAAACGACCTCAAACGGCAATATCATCCAGAACCCTCTGGTGGGTATCGCCAACAAGTCGCTGGAACTGATGCACAAGTATTTGACTGAGTTCGGCATGTCCCCGAGCAGCCGTACCCGTGTCAGCGCAAAGAAAAAGACGGGCGAGAAAAAGGGCTTCGCGGCCTTGTAGGAAACATCATGGCAAAGGAACCGACATATCCCCACGTTGAAGCCGCGCTTCGGTACGCCCGCGATGTTGTTGCCGGGCGGATTTTGGCGTGCCAGTGGGTGATCCTCGCCTGCAAGCGCCAGCTCGACGATCTGGGAAGGTGGGACGGCGTTGACGGCGCTCCGTATTTCTTTGACCGCGCCGCCGCCGAGCGGGTGATCAAGTTTGAGGAGATGATGCCCCACGTCAAAGGGGAATGGGCGCGCAAGCGCATGACCCTGAAACTTGAGCCGTGGCAGAAGTTCATCCTTTCAACGCTGTTCGGCTGGAAGCGCGCCAAGGACGGGCTGCGGAGATTCCGGGAAGCCTATATTGAAGTGCCGCGCAAGAACGGCAAGTCCTGCTTCGTGGCTCCGATGGGCCTTTACATGCTCGTTGCGGACGGCGAAGAGGGCGCGGAAGTGTACTCCGGCGCCACTACGGAAAAACAGGCGTGGGAAGTGTACGGCCCCGCGCAGATCATGGCCAAGCGCGCCGAAGGCTTCATGGAGCACTACGGCGTGGACGTCCGCGCCAAGAATATGAACCTCATTGGTTCCGCGTCCAGATTCGAGCCGTTGATCGGTGATCCCGGCGACGGCGCGTCGCCGCACTGCGCCATCGTTGACGAATACCACGAGCACGACAGCCCGCGCCTGTACGACACCATGATCACCGGCATGGGCGCACGCCGCCAGCCTTTGATCATCGTCATCACCACGGCGGGCTTCAACCTTGGCGGCCCCTGCTATGACATGCGGCTCCGCGCCGGGAAGGTTCTTGATCGTACGCTTCAGGATGAGGAACTGTTTGCCGTCGTCTACACCATCGACGCCGAGGACGACTGGAAGAGCCCCGAGGCACTGCGGAAGGCGAACCCGAATTTCGGTGTTTCCGTCATGGAAGACTACCTGCTGGCGCAGCAGTTGAAGGCCATCCAGAACCCCTCGAAGCAGAACACGTTTAAGACCAAGCACCTGAACGTGTGGTGCAACGCCCGCGCCGCCGCCTTCAACATGACGAACTGGGAGAAGTGCGCCGAGCCCGGCCTGTCGCGGGAACGCTTCGCCGGGAAGCCCTGTTTCATGGGCCTTGACCTCGCCAGCAAGGGCGATTTGAACGCCGTTGTGTACCTCTTCCCGGAAGACGGCGGGACGTATGCGCTGTTTGCCGATTTTTTCCTTCCCGAAGACGCGCTTGAATCCACCCAGAATGCGGACATCTACCGGGGGTGGGCTTCCGAAGGCTGGATCACTCTCACGCCCGGCGGGATGGTCGATTACGACACCATTGAGGAACATATCCTTGAGCAGGCCAAGCGTTTTGAGGTGCGGGAGTGCCCCTATGACCCGTATCAGGCGGCGCAGCTTGTGACGCATCTGGCGGATTCCGGCCTGACGATGGTGGAGTTCGGGGCCACGGTGAAGAACTTCTCAGATCCCTTCAAGACGCTGATCGCGTTGGTGGATGCCGGGAAAATTCGCCATGACGGAAATCCCGTCCTGACGTGGTGCATGTCCAATACGGTCTGTTTCACGGACGCCAAGGACAACATTTACCCCCGGAAAGACCGTTACGAATACAAGATCGACGGCGCGGTGGCCGCGATCATGGCGCTTGGGCGGGCGCAGGCCGTGCCGGAAGAAGGCTCCGGAGCCGTCATCACGCAAGGCTTCGTTGACCTGTGGGGGAACCTGTAATGGCGGGCATGAGAAGGAATCCCCTTACCTCACGCCGCACCGGGCGGCCTCAGAATGCCAGCGTATCCGGCGGGGCCTCTTTTTCCGACTTCTCCGAACTGTTCGGCATGGGCGCGCCGGTGGCTTCCGGGCAGGTTGTGACGCCCGAGTCCGCCATGCGCTTCTCGGCGGTGTTCGCCTGCGTCCGTCTGCTCGGCGGCGCGGTGGCTTCGGCTCCGGTGAAGGTCTACCTGCGGGAAGGCACGGAACAGCGCCAGCTTGCCCACGGGCACCCGCTGGCGGACATGCTGCGCCTGCGCCCGAACCGCTTCATGACGTCCACCACGTTCTGGAAAACCTTTGTCGCCCACAAGGTGCTTCAGGGGAACGGCTACGCCCACATCATCCGGGAGCGTTCCGGCGAACCCGTGGGGCTGTATCCCCTGAACCCGCGCAACGTGGTTGTCTATTGGGCGTGGGAACTCGGGCTTGATCAGCGGCTCGGCGTGGAGCGGAACAGGCTGTTCTACCGGGTGACGTTCGAGGACGGGCAGGCGCGGCTCTACGATCAGGACGACATGCTGCACGTCCCCAATGTCGGTTGGGACGGCAAGCGGGGCCTGTCCACCATTTCGGCGGCGGGGCAGGGGATCGGCCTCGGGCTGGCGGCGGAAGAGTCCAGCGCCCGGTTTTTCAGCAACGGGATGCTGTCGAAAATCGCCCTGACCTATCCGGGCAAGCTCGATCCTAAAGTAGCCGACGATCTGCGGGAGTTTTTCGACGCCCGGTATACGGGCACGGCCAACCACCACCGCCCATTGCTTCTCACTGAAGGCGGCGAGGCCAAGACGTTGAGCATGTCCGCGGAAGACGCGCAGCTTATCGAATCCCGGCAGTTCTCTGTCATCGACATTTGCCGTTTCTTCGGCGTTCCCCCGGTCATGATCGGGGAGACGGAAAAGACCTCATCGTGGGGGAGCGGCGTCGAGCAGATGGCACGCTGGTTTACGACCTTTACCCTGAACGATCACCTGACCGCCATTGAACAGGAGCTTGAGGCCAAGCTGTTCCGGGACGGTTTCTTTGCCGAGTTCGACGAATCCGAGCTGACCCGTGGCGATACCAAGACGCGGGGCGAGTTCTACCGTATCGCCCGAGGCTCCATGCAGGAGCCGGGCTTCATGACCACAAACGAGATCCGGGCCGCCGAGGGCCTGCCACCCATCGATGGCGGCGACGAACTGCAACACCCGGTGAAAAAGGACGAAAATGGACAGACTGTTGAAACTCCTACGCGACAACGCCCGGAACAGGACGGCGGCAGGCATCCCAAAAGCTGAGGAGTCCGGGGAATCCACCCTGTACCTGTACGACGTGATTGTGAGCGACGACTATTGGGGCGGCATTTCCGCCGAGAAGTTCGTCAAAGAATTGAACGCTCTTGATGCGCCGACCATCCACCTGCGGATCAATTCCCCGGGCGGGGAGGTGTTCGCGGCGCGGGCCATTGAAGCGGCCATACGGAACCATCCGGCGCGGATTGTCGCCCATGTGGACGGGTACGCGGCAAGCGCGGCTTCCTTCGTGGCCGTGGCCTGTGACGAGGTGGAGATCGCGCCCGGCGGGTTCTTCATGATCCACAAGGCATGGACGTTCACGGCGGGCAACGCCGACGATCTCCTGCACACGGCGGAGATGCTGGAAAAGCTCGACGCCTCGCTGGTGGACACCTACGCCAAGAAAACGGGCTGTACGCCGGAGGAGATCGCCGGGTGGATGAAGGCCGAAACGTGGTTTTCCGCCGGAGAGTCCGTTGAGCGCGGTTTTGCCGACCGCGTGGCCGAAGCCGCTCCGAAGGCACAGGCCGACTGGAACCTTCCGTCTACGCCAACGCTCCGGTTGTTCCGGCTGTGGCGGCTTCCATCAACCCTCAGAACCGCGAACGGTACGAGCGTACCGCCCGCCTGCTTGCCGTGACCCGGCACTAGGAGATTTTTGCATGAGCAGCATTCAGGAATTGCGCGAGAAGCGCACGGCCAAGGCCCGCGAGTACCGGAACCTTCTGGACAGGCATCCCGAAAGTATCCCGGAGGAAGCGGCCAACCAGTTTGACGCGCTGGAAACCGAGATTTCCGCCCTTGATGATGCCATTGCCCGCCATGAAAAGGCGCTGGCCATGGAAGCCGACCGTCTGACGGGGGAACCCCGCGACGAACGGGAAAACACGACGAACGCCCTTTATGACAAGTGGATGCGGAACGGCCCGCAGGCGTTGACGCCCGATGATTGGGCCGCCGTCCGCAATACCATGAGCACCGGGACGGATGCGCAGGGCGGGTATACCGTACCCACGGAAGTCTCCGGCGCCATCATTGAGGCGTTGAAGGCGTTCGGCGGGATGCGTTCCGTGGCCACCGTGATCAGCACGGCCACCGGCGTGCCCATGACCATGCCCACCAGCGACGGCACCACCGAAGAAGGGGAAATCCTCGGTGAAAACACGGCGGCGGCCGCTGCCGATCCCTCGTTCGGCGTCGTGAATCTCGGGGTGCACAAGTACAGTTCCAAGACGGTCGCGGTGCCCATCGAACTGCTTCAGGACTCCAACGCGGACATTGAGGCCTTCGTGAACAACCGTCTGATCACCCGTTTGGGGCGCATCACGAACAAGCACTTTACTGTTGGAACGGGCAGTTCTCAGCCTTCCGGCGCATTGACCGGCGCCACGCTCGGCGTCACCGGCGCGAAGGCGCAGGTCGATTCCGTGACCTACGACGATCTGGTGGAACTGGAGCACAGCCTTGATCCCGCCTACCGCGAAGGGGGGCGGTGTTCCTTCATGTTTGCCGACACCACCCTGAAGGCGATCAAGAAGCTGAAGGACGGGCAAGGCCGCCCCCTGTGGCTTCCCGGCATCGATGTGAAGGAACCCGCGAGCATCCTTGGCTATCGGTATGTCATCAACCAGTCCGTCCCGGCAATGGCGGCGACGGCCAAGTCCGTGCTGTTCGGTGACTTCTCCAAGTACGTCATCCGCGACGCCATGGGCATCACCATGTACCGTTTTGCGGATTCCGCGTTTGCCCAGAAGGGGCAGGTGGGGTTCCTCGCCTTCATGCGCTCGGGGGGCGTCCTGACGGATGCGCAGGCCGTGAAGTTCTTCCAGCACGGCGCGGCGGCCTAGCCATGACTGTACGCCTGATCACGCCGCCCGCAGCGGAACCCGTCACGCTTGAAATGGCCAGGCTGCACACCCGCGCCGAAGCCGTGGAGGATGATGCCCTGTTGACGGTGTTGATCACGGCGGCGCGCCAGCAGGGGGAGGGCGTCACCCGCCGCGTATTCGGAGAATCCGTCTGGGAGGTCGAAACAGGCCCCCTGACGGCCCCGTTCCGGCTTCCCCTCGTGCCCTGCACGGCGGTACTTAATACAGCC